>OOGU01000090.1_pt1 | contig 22231 bp, 18 predicted proteins | sample 1670261 | NCBI WGS metagenome assembly OOGU01 (sample SAMEA98137168, study PRJEB22522) | marine metagenome | biome: marine biome; feature: marine water body; material: sea ice | place: Arctic Ocean | collected 04-Sep-2015 | depth 1.3 m
GAGAGTCAGAGTGTAGGTGTGGGGGAGAGTGGAAGAGGGTGAGACGCGAGAGGGGCAGCAGAAGGGGGGACGGCAGGGGTACCAGAACAGGGGGCGGGAGGTGTTTCGAAGCGCACGGGGCGAATTCGCGCGCAGACAGGGCGCGGTGGATCTCACGACGGATGCGACGGTGACTACGCAGGGTGAACGCGGATTGGTGGAAACGATTCGTGAGTACGTGCAGGCCGAGTCGCTGCCGGTGCAGGTCAACCGGGTCGTCATCGGTGGCGTGACCCCGCCCGCCGTCGTGCTGGAGGAGACTGCCCGCACGGCCGCCCAGGAGCAACGCACCAAGACGGAGGTCGCCCGCGCACGTGCCGAACTCAGCCGGGCCGATGCGGAGCGGAACAAGGCACTGGCCGACAAGGCCTACGCCTCGGCGTTCGGCTTGAACCCCGACCAGTTCCTGACCTACCGCAGCCTGGAGATCCAGAAGGAGATGGTCGAAGTGGTCAAGACCAAGGACAAGGTCTCGGTGATCATTGGCGCGGGTGGTGCATCGGCAATGCCCGTGGTTCCCACTCGCTGAGAGCGCCTTGAACACCCAACGCAAAGTTCGCCTGAGCCTTGGCGACTCGCTGAAGATACTCGGCCCCTACGTCTACGAGAATTTCTTCGAGCAGCTGAAGACGATCTGGTTCATCGTCGCCTATCTGCTGCTGTTCCAGATTCTGGTGCTGGGCCTGCCCATCGTCCACGCGATCATGATCGGCGTCGGCATCGGCATCGTCGCCTTCGGCCTGATGTTCTTCATGGAGGGGCTGCGGCTGGGATTGATGCCACTGGGCGAGACCATCGGCGCCGTGCTACCGCGCAACTCCACGTTGCCGATCATCCTGGGCTTCGCGTTTCTGCTCGGCATCGGCGCCACGTTCGCCGAACCGGCCATCGCCGTGCTGCGCAGCGCCGGCGCCGGGGTGCAGCCGGACCAGGCCCCCCTGCTCTACAGCCTGCTCAACGACTTCGCCAACCAGCTCGTCAGCGTCGTCGGCATCGGCGTGGGCGTCGCCGTGATGCTGGGCATCCTGCGGTTCTTCCTCGGCTGGTCACTGAAGCTGTTCATCATCCCGCTGATCTCCCTGCTCTGCGGGCTGACGCTCTACGCGCATTTCCATGAAATGCTGCAACCGGTGCTTGGCCTGGCCTGGGACTGTGGCGCGGTGACAACCGGCCCGGTGACGGTGCCGCTGGTGCTGGCGCTGGGCATTGGCGTCTGCCGCATCGTCGGCGACGGTGATGCCGGCAATGCCGGGTTCGGCATCGTCACGCTGGCCTCACTGTTCCCGGTTCTGGCCGTGCTGATGCTGGCGATGTGGCATGTGCAGCAGGACGACTACTACGGCCAGCCCAACTACACGGGCGCGCCGGTGATCGAACAGGCCGACAGCGCACCGGAGCCACCGAGATCCAGTGCTTCGCGCCGCGAAGGGTTCACCAAGGATGAGTTCGACCGCTTCCTGCGCAACGGCACACCGGCCAGCGATTACGAACTGAAGTTCGCTGGCGGCAGCCCGCAGCTCATCGAAGGCCGCATCGTGCTGGACGACTCGACGCTGATTCTCGAAAAGCGCCAGGCCTTGCAGGCCAAGGTCGTGTCGAAGTCGGTCTGGGACCCGTCCGTTCAATTCCTGCAGGAGCTCAAGGCCGGCGGGTCTGCTGCATTGCGCGCCATCGTGCCGCTGTGCCTGTTCCTGCTGCTCACGCTGCGCCTGGTCCTGCCGGAGCGGTTGCGCAACCGCGATGAAATTTTCATCGGCATCGCCTTCGCGGTGATCGGCATGAGCCTGTTCATCCTCGGTATCACCCTGGGCCTGACTCCGCTGGGCGCGCAGCTGGGCAGCAATGTCCCGCTCAGTTTCGCCACACTCACGCCCTGGGGCGCCGAAGGCCTGCGCGAGCCGCTGTTCGCATCGGCCACCACCGGCAAGATCATCGCCGCGATCTTCGGCTTTTTCCTCGGCTACGGCGCCACGCTGGCCGAACCGGCGCTGAACGCGCTGGGCGAGACCGTGGAGAAGATCACCATCGGTGCCTTCAAGAAATCGCTGCTGATGCAGTCCGTGGCCTTGGGCGTCGGCCTGGGTATCGGCGTGGGCGTGATCAAGATCGCGTTCAACATTCCGCTGGAATACCTGCTGATCCCGCCCTACCTGCTGCTACTCGGCCTGACGCTGATCTCCTCCGAAGAGTTCGTGAACTTCGGCTGGGACAGCGCCGGCGTGACCACCGGCCCGATCACCGTGCCGCTGGTACTGGCCATGGGCCTGGGCATCGGCGGCAACGTGCCGGGCGTGATCGACGGTTTTGGCGTGTTGGCGCTGGCCTCGGTGGGGCCGATCATCACCGTGCTGGCCGTGGGCCTCATTGTTTCGCGCGCTCGTAGCGGCCAGCCGGCGGACGTCGCATGAGCCATTTCGAGGTGTTGCACAAAGTCTCGCTGGTCGCGGCCATCCTGCCGCCGGCGACGGTCAAGCCGGTAATCGAACGGCTTTTCGCCTCCGGTGAACGCAATGCCTTTGTCACCAATGCCCGCGGCACACTGATTCGCACGGAGTGGATTCAGCGCTTCCTGCCGGTGATCAGCCCGGAAAAGGAATTGCTGCGATTCCTCGTACCCGACGCGCAGGTCGACAGCGTGATCCGCGAAATCTCGGACGCCGGTGGCCTGCGTTATCCGGGCTCCGGCGCGGTGTACTCGGTGCCCTGCGACGATCTCTACCACACGCCGGATTTTCCAATCTGGGAAGGCCTGGGCGCGGAGGAACCGGGCACCGATGCCTCGATCGGCCTGCGCGAGAATCTGGCCGCGATCTCCTGCATCCTGCAGCCGGAGCAAACCGAAGCGGTATCCCGTGCGGCCATGCAGGCCGGCGCGCATGGCCCGGTCGTCTACTACTGCGAGGGCCGCGGGCTACGCGACCGGCTGGGCTGGCTGCGCATTACCAAGAAACGCACCAAGGAAGTGATGACCGTCATCGTCGACAATGCCGACGCCGACGCCGTGGTCGAGGCCATGACGGTGGCCGGTCGGCTCACCATGCCGGGCCGCGGCTTTCTCTACCGCATGCCGGTGCAAAAGGGGATCGTCAACCTCCCGAGCACCGTGGGCAGCCGGCACTACGCCGCCGACATGCAACAGGTGATCGCCGCTCTGGATGGTCTTGTCGGGCATACGGACTGGCGGCGCCAGCAAGTGGTTCGCCTCGGCAGTGGTGCCCACGCCGCCGGGCTAGGGCTGGAGGGCGAGGACCCCGCCCTGGGCCAGAGCGAACCGCAGACGCGCCTGACCATCATCTCCAGCGGCACCCACATGCCAACGTTGCTGGAAGCCGCGACGGCCGCCGGGGCCACCGGCGCCAACACCCTGTCGGCTCGTTTTGTCGAAGCCGAGTCCAAGGTCGCCATGGGCCGCCGACTGAACCGCGAGCGTGCGTGGATTCAATCGGTGGTGCCGACCGAGCAAGCCGAATCCGTGATGCAGGCCGTGATGGCCGTGGCGGAGGAACAGGAGATCACGGAAGTCTGCCTGTTCGGTCAGCCGGTTACGCGCGTGGTGACGTATCACGCGCAGACGGTGGACAGCGCTGCGCCCACCGCACGCAGCTATCGTGGCGTGAGCGGTTAGGGAAACACTGATCTAGTCACACCGCCAAGACGGCGCCGGTTTTCCCTAGAACGACGACCAGCCGCTGGCCTCCATCACGCGGTACGCCCAGCGCAGCGAGGCGCGCTCATCCGCGAACTGCTGGTAGGCCACCGAAACGTGGCGGCCATCGGCATTGGTCCACAGGTCGTCAAACCACTGGTTCATCTCCGCCGCGAGCGGATGGCGCTGCGGGGTCGAGATCACCACGTCGGTCTCCAGATTGAAATTGTCCAGGTTACGCCGGGTGAAGTTCGCCGAGCCCAGCACCGCGGTGAACCGGCGCTCGGCGGCGCGCTGTGACAACAAGGCCTTGAAGTGACATTGCTCGCCGTGGGTGTCACACCAGCGTACTTCGATGCCAGCCTCGACGAGTTCAGCCGCCACCGGCCGGGCCGGCACGCCATTCTTTTCGCGGCCGAAGGCGTCGCGATTCGGATCCAGCAACACCTGCAGCATGGCGCCGCGTGCCTGGGCATCGATTAGCGCGGCAATCACGTCGCGGTCCGCCAGGTAGAACATCGCCAGCCGGATGCGATCCCCCGGGCCTGCCGCGTGCAGCGCCTGCAGTATCGCCGCCTCAATCGCCTGTTCGGTGACCACACGAATCTGCGCTGCGCCCCGCGCGGGCTTGGCGACAGCCGGCGGCCGCAACCAGCGCTCCGGAATGCGAACACCGTCGCTGGAGAACCGCAGAACGGCCTGTTCCGTGCGCAGCAAATCACCCACTACCGGCCCCGCAAACTGCAGCGCAATGTTGCTGTGCGCACTGCTGTCGCTGTGCGGATTGGCCGACGTGACCATGGCCTGCAGCCGGCCCCGGCCATCATCCGCCACCACGGTCTTGCGGTGATTGGCCTTGAAGTTCAGCAGCGCCAGATAGCTGCGCAGTGTCACCTGCCCGTCGCCCAGGGCATTGGGCAGCCAGCCGCCATCGGCATCGGCATCGTTGCCCAGCGGTTTCACCAGCCAGCGCCACAGCCCGCTGTAGCTCGGGTTGCTGTCACGCAAGGCGGGCAGCCGGGTCAGCACCACATTGACCCCAGCATCCCGCAGCCGCCGCAAATGCTCAGCCTCAAGGCCGCCATAAACCGTGTTGATCGGGTCGGTGATCAGGATCACGTTCAGCCCGTCATGCGCGCGGCGGGCGTCGATTAGCGATTGGGTCAGCTCGGCCGTCAGGTCGCGCTGGCGCTCTGGTTCCGGCCCGTGAAACGGGTTGAACAGAAACATGTCGATGACGATCAGCTCACGGGCCGAACGGATCATCGCGAACATCGCATCGAAGATCGCCTGCTCGCTCCGGCGTTCGCCCTGGGCATCAATGAAGGTCGTGTCGACCAGCAGCCGCGCGTCTTGCAAGGGCCGCGGCGGGCCGTCGAAGGCCAGGCCATCGGGCAGCTCCACCCTGGACGACAGCGTGACGCCCAGCCACGCCAGCAAGCCCAGGCTGACGACCGCGTAAACAACACCGCGCAGCCCCCGCGACAACCCATGGCCGAGCGCGCTCATTGTGTTCGGCATCGCTGATTCACGGCGCGCAGCTTGGGGGCGATATAGCGCTGGCAGAACGGCGCCTGCGGCCGACTGGCGTAGTAATTCCGATAACGTTCCGGCGAAGGCCGGAACCGGCCAAGGTGCAGCACCTGCGTAATCACCGGCTGGTCGAACAAGCCCTGTGCATCGCGCAGGCCTTGCGCCGCGGCCTGCGCCTGCGCATCCGACACCACGTAGATGGCCGATCGGTATTTATTGCGCAGCCTGTGCTGCGAGGTGCTGGCATGGGTGTGCAGGTGAACGTCGATCAACCGGGCCAGCGACACCCGCGCGGGATCAAAGTGGGCGATCACGGCTTCGGATTCGCGCCCGGAATCGCCTGCCGGCGCGATCCAGCCCTGCTCTACCCGCAGCACGCCGCCGACTGCCTGAAACACGGCTTCGGTGCACCAGTGGCAGCCGCCGCCAAGACCGACGCGGTCACTCAACGGCGGTATCGATCTCGGGCTCCGGTGCGGACTCGGCCGCTGCTTCAGGCGCCGCCATCGGTTCCGGCGCCGGTTCAGGCTCCGGCGCCGCAGCCAGCAGATCCAGCGCGGCGGCGGTCATCGCCTGCACACCGGTCTCGATCGCCAGCGGGGCATCCGGCGCGAAGAACGGCGAATGCAGGGAAGGCAGCGATTCGCCGCTGCTCTGTGCGGCCTGCCAGGTTCTCGGTTCCACGCCGCCCAGCCAGTAGATGAAGCTAGGAATCTTCGGGTCGGTGAGCCCGTATTCGGAGAAATCCTCGCCGCCCATCACCGCGGGAACGGACTGCACCTGCTCGGTGCCCAACGCGGTTTCCAACACCGCGACAACGCGCTGGACCAGCGCCGGATCGTTGTAGGTCGACCGGGTGTGCTCGTCTTGCACCGTCACCTCGGGCAGCTTGTCTTCCGGCAGGCCGGCGGCCACCGCCTGACCGCGGGCGACCTGACGTATGCCCTCGATGAGCGTGTTGCGGGTTTTCTCGCTGTACGCCCGCACGGTGAGCTGCAACTGCACCTCGTCGGGGATGATGTTGTGCTTGGTGCCGCCGTGGATGGACCCCACCGTCACCACGCCGGGCTCGACTGGCGGAATCACACGCGCCACCAGCGTCTGCAGCGCATTGATGATCTGCGCGGACAGCACGACCGGGTCCTTGGTCGTATGCGGATAGGCGCCATGCCCACCCACACCGAACACCTTGATGTCCACCGAGTCGACGCTGGCCAGGGCATAACCTTCGGTGTAGCCGATACTGCCGGCGGGCAGCGCGGCGCTGACATGCAGCGCCAGGTTGTAATCGGGCCGGGGGAATCGTTCGAACAATCCGTCGGCCAGCATGGCCCGCGCGCCGGCGCCGCGTTCCTCGGCGGGCTGGCCGATCATCACCAGCGTGCCGGCCCAGCGGTCACGCTGCTCCACGAGCTGGCGTGCGGTGCCGACGAACACGGTCATGTGCACGTCATGCCCGCAGGCATGCATCACCGGCACGGTGTTACCGGCGTCGTCCGTCGCCGTGACCGTACTGGCGTAGGCCTTTCCGGTCTGCTCCTTGACCGGAAGCGCGTCCAGGTCCGTGCGCAGCAGAACGGTGGGGCCCTCACCGTTCTCAAGCACGCCGACCAGACCATGTCCGCCGACCTGGGTGGTGACGGCAAAGCCCAGCGCTTCCAGCTCCGACGCCAGCGTTGCCGCGGTATCCGCTTCGTGGAACGACAGTTCAGGGTGCGTATGCAGATGGGTGTACAAATCCATCAGCTCGCGTGACTGCGCCTGCGCAGCAGCGGGCAGGAACAGCAGGCAGGCCATGGTGGCGGCGAGGTGACGCATGGTGATCATCCTTGGCGATCGGTCAGATGCGCTAACGATACCGCGTCCGCCCACCGTATTGCCCTGCCATCGCACGAAGCTCGCCACGCCTCATGGTGAATCCGTTCAGGCGGCGCGATCCACCACCGGAGCTGGAGGCCGCTCCGCAAGCTGGCGTATGGGCTTGGACAACCGGCTCGGGTTGCGGGGCTGCACACCGTGGTAGTTGGACATGATGCGGTCGAGATCGGCCTCGACATCGTCGCTGGGCTGGAACCAGTCGGCCACGTCGATGCGGCCTCGGCCCCAGTCAAATACCAGCACCAGCACGGGGATGTCGGCGGCGCAGGCAATGCGGTGGAAACCGGTCTTCCAGGTTTCGGCTCCTGCGCGCGTGCCTTCTGGCGACATGCACAGATAGAGCTGATCCGACTGCTGATAAAGCTGGGTCAGTTCGCCGACAACGCCGCCGGCCGCATTGCGATCAATGCCGATCACGCCCATCCAGCGCAGCAGCCGGGCGAAGGGCCAGCGGAACACCGCCTGCTTGGCGACAACGCGCACGTCGATGGAGAGCGCCAGCGCCATCCCGATCGCCATCACGCCATCCCAGTTCGAGGTATGCGGCGCGCCAATGACCATCATCTTGGGAAAGTTGGGCATGTGACCGGTGATGCGTAGCCCCAGCGCGGCCAGTAAGCGGCGACCCAGCCAGCGGGAGAAGCGCGTGCCGCGGCGCGGCACGGACGACCCGAGGTCGCCGGCGGTGAGTTCGGTCATTTGCGTCTCCGGGAGGTGAGCGGCGCGACGCGCCACGCTTGTTTTGCCGCCCCTAGGCGGTTGTTATCGCGCTACATTATGCCTGTCTGACGGTGACGATCGCGTGAATCGGCCAAGCGGGTCGCCGCGACCATGATCCATGCGTCCTGCATCCTATTGAGTGGCCCGTGGCCGGGACCGAAACGGCCTGGCCCTGGCTCTTGCTTATTCGGGGATAAAACACCATGAAGTGGCCTCTGTTCACCGCGTTCGCTGCGCTGCTCGGCACGCTCGCCGGCTGCGCCAGCCTGCCTTCCGCACAACCGCAAGACTCGACACCTATGCCCCCGATTGCCGACCGCCGACCCTACACCGTGGAATCGCCGCACGGCGACCGCGCCGATCCCTATTACTGGCTGCGCGACGACAGTCGAGAAGACCCGGCGATGCTGGCGTACCTGGAGGCCGAGAATGCTCACACCGATGCGGTGCTGGCACCGTATTCCGAACTGCGCGAAACGCTCTACGAGGAAATTGTCAGCAGGCTGAAAAGCGACGACGCCAGTCCGCCGACCTTCGAGAACGGCTACTGGTATTACTCTCGCTTCGAACCGGGTAGGGACTACGCCATCGTCGCGCGCCGCAAGGGCTCGATGGATGCGCCGGAAGAAATCCTGGTCGACCAGAATGTTCGTGCCGAAGGGCAAGATTTCTACAGCCTCGGCGACTACGAAATCAGCCCCAACAACCAGTTGCTGGCCGTGGCCGAAGACACCGTCGGTCGGCGCCAGTACGTATTGCGCGTCAAGAACCTCGAAACCGGGGAGTGGCTGACCGATGCGGTGGAGAACGTCAATGCCAATCTGGTCTGGACCGATGACAACCAATCGGTGCTATACGTGGAGAAGGATGCCACCACCCTGCTCGGCAAACGCGTGCGCCAGCATGTGCTGGGCGCCAGCGGCGATGACAAGCTGATCTACGAAGAGCCGGACGACAGCTATTACATGGGCATCGGCCGCGGCAAGTCGAACGCGTTTCTGTACATCGGGCTCTACAGCACCGAGCAGACGGAATACCGCTTCGCCCGCGCCGATGATCCGGACCTCGATTTTCGCCCCGTGCTGCCCCGTGAGGAGGACCACGAATACGAAGTGGCCGACCACGACGGCCGCTTTATCGTGCTGACCAACTGGCAGGCGAAGAACTTCCGGCTGATGAGTGCGCCGGTCGCCACCAGTGCCGACAAATCGACCTGGCAGGAGCTAATCCCGACCAGCGACACGGTGCTGATCGAATCCTTCGAGGTCTTCAAGGATTATCTGGCCGTGAACGAGCGCCGCGATGGCCTGCGCAAGATCCGCGTGATGCCTTGGGCCGGCGGCGACACCGTGACCATCGATGCCAGCGAGCCCACCTACGCCGCGAACCTGATCGGCTCCGCCGAGTACGACTGGCCGTGGATGCGCTACGACGTCGACACCCTGACCACGCCGACCACGACCATCGACTACAACATGGCCACGGGCGAAAAGCGTGTGCTCAAGGTGCAGCCGGTGGAAGGCGATTTCGATCCGGATGCCTACACCTCCGAGTACATCCGTGCCACGGCGCGCGACGGCACCGAGGTGCCGGTCTCCATCGTCTACCGCAAAGACCTGCGCCAGCCCGGCAAGAACCCGCTGCTGGTCTACGGTTATGGGTCTTACGGATATTCGCTCACGCCTTACCTGTCGGTTTCGCGGCTGTCGCTGCTCGATCGCGGCTTCGTGTTCGCGATGGCGCACATCCGCGGTGGCCAGGAGATGGGCCGTCACTGGTATGAGGACGGCAAACTCGGCAACAAGATGAACACCTTCACCGATTTCATCGACGTGACCGAGCATCTCGTCGCCGCCGGTTACGGCGACAAGGACAAGGTCTTCGCAGCCGGGGGCAGCGCGGGCGGGCTTCTGGTGGGCGCCGTTGCCAACATGCGGCCGGACCTCTACCGCGGCATTGTCGCCGACGTGCCGTTTGTCGATGTCGTGACCACCATGCTGGACGAAAGCATCCCGCTGACGACCAACGAATTCGACGAGTGGGGCAACCCCAAGCAGGCCGACGCCTACGAAACCATGCTGTCGTACTCCCCCTACGACAACGTCGGGGAGCAGGACTACCCGGCCATGCTGGTCACCGGCGGGCTCTGGGATTCACAGGTGCAGTACTTCGAACCGGCCAAGTGGGTCGCACGCCTGCGCCACCGCAAGACGGACGACAACCCGTTGCTCATGCACATGAACATGGACGCCGGACACGGCGGCAAATCCGGTCGCTATCGCAAATACGAAGAGGTGGCGTTGGAGTACAGCTTCATGCTGTCGCAGCTGGGCATTCGCGATCCGAAGGCGATCGCGGTCACACGCTGACGGTGTCGAACGGCCAACATGGGTTGTTGAACCGGCCGCTTGTGCTTCAGTCTGATAGTGGGAACCACTGACACCCGATAGGCGGACCGCCATGCAGGATTTTCTGCTCGACATCCTCTCCCACCCCTTCACCTGGGGCCTGATCGCCGGGCTGGTGCTCTGCGTGATGGTCTGGCGCTCGGGGCATGTTCAGCGCAGCGAGCAAAAGCGGGAGATCAAGCGGCTGAATGTCGAGCTGGGCGACCTGAACAAGCACCTCGGTCAGCAGCTCAAGATCACCGCCGCCGGCAACGACACGCTAAATGCCGAACTGGAATCGCTGCGCGAGAAAAACGAGAACCTGCGGGTCTCGATCGCAACACTGCAGCAAAAGCCCGGCAAGGCCGAGGCACGGTTGCTGCAGGTCTACGACCGCGCCGTGCACCTGCTGCTCGAACGCGCCCCCGGCTTCGCACCCGCGTGGGAGGCCGCGATTCGCGACGCCGAAGCCCATGTCGCGGACTCGGAATCAGGCCTGACCAAACTGGTGCGGCGGGTGACGCGGCCGGCGCTGAGCGCGCCGACCACGCAAACCACCAGCTCGCAGGAATAGGCCGCTACGCGGCGGCCTGGGCGTGCATCGACAGGCAGCGGGATACCTCTTCCGCCGCGCCGAGAATCACCGGCACACGCTGGTGAATCTTGTCGGGCTGCAGGTCCAGGATCGGACCCTCCGGCGTGCAGCACTGACCACCGGCCTGCTCCACCAGAAAACCCATCGGATTGGCCTCGTACATCAGCCGTAGCTTGCCGGGCTTGTTCGGATCACGGGCATCCCAGGGGTACATGAACACACCGCCACGGCACAGCACGCGGTGCACATCCGCCACCATCGCCGCCACCCAGCGCATGTTGTAGTTCTTGCCGCGCGGGCCGTCCTTGCCCTGCAACAGTTCAGCGATATAGTCCTGCACGGCGGGCGTCCAGAACCGCTGATTGCTCATGTTGATGGCGAACTCCTTGGTCTGCGCGGGAATACTCGCCTCACGCGTGAGCAGAAAATCCCCGCTCTCGGGGTCCAGCGTGTACATCTCAACGCCATCGCCCGTCGTCAGCGACAACATGGTCGACGGCCCGTAGAGCACGTAACCGGCCGCGACCTGCTTGCGACCCGGCTGCAGGAATTCCGCTTCGGACACCGGTCCGGTGGCATCGCCCGGCAGAATCGAGAAGATCGTCCCCACCATCGAGTTGATGTCGATGTTCGATGACCCATCCAGCGGATCAAACGTCACCAGCAGCCCCGCCGACTCGCGCAGCCCAACCACATCGTCCTCTTCTTCCGAAGCGATGCCGCGCACCGGCTCACAGGCGCCGAGGGCGTCCTTGATCAGGTCATTGGCGATCACATCGAGCTTCTTCTGCTCCTCGCCCTGCACATTCTCATTACCCGCCGCACCGAGAATGCCCGCCAACTCGCCGCGCTTGAGCTGCTGGCTGATCTCCTTGCAGGTCTCGGCCAAACAAGAGAGCGTGGCGGCAAGAGCCTGATCGTCTAGGGAAAGAAGCTGGTCTTTGAGAATCGGATGCGACATGAAGGATCTGAGTGTGGGAAGTCGCTGGATTATGCCATCGACGCAACAGGGGGGCGGCTTGAGATGCCCTGACCAGGATTATCCATTTGTTCACGGGCAGCCCGTACTATCCTCTTGATCAAAGGCGGCCATCAGCCTTGATGAGGCGGTCAAACAGGCGTTCTACAAACCTTCGAAGGCCGCGGAAAACCCAAGGTTTTGCTTGAATCGGCATGGTGCAATTTTCTGATTAATCCACGCGACCGGCGTTAGGCTTCACGACCTTGCATGGCACGATGTGGCACTTTAGTATCACTCTATGCGCACTGAACTTGTCACGACGTTGAAGCGGAAGGCCACCGACCTCCTCTCGGAACTCGAGAAGAACAGGGAGCCAATCCTGATCACCCAGCATGGCCTGCCGTCTGCCTACCTGGTTGATGTTGAGAGTTATGAACAGCTCCAGGCCAAGATGAAGCTGCTTGAAGGCATCGCTCGCGGGGAGCGTGCTGTTGATGAAGGGCGAACTGTTTCAAATGCCCAAGCCAAGCAAAAGATGGCGCGATGGTTGAAGTAGTCTGGTCTGAGCCGGCCCTAGCTGACCTAGACGCAGTCGCTGACTACATCGCTCTCGAAAACCCCCAAGCCGCAAAAAACCTTGTTGCGCGTGTGTTCCAGCACGCTGACCAGTTGGAGCATCATCCCGAGAGTGGCCGAAAGGTTCGCGAACTCCGAGGCTCCGGTTACCGCGAGGTCATCGAACCACCCTGCCGGGTCATCTATCGCTACAACAAAAGTGCTGGCAAAGCGTTCGTTCTCCATGTCGTCCGCAGCGAGCGGAAGCTTCGTCGGAGTCAGTTGCTCTCCCCGCTTTAAGGTGAAACCTGACAGGTGACTATGGTCGAAAGTCAACGATTCGGGCCAGCAGCGCTGGACTCCAGCGTCGGCCGGTTTTCACCATCACGTTGAGGATGGTGATGAGCTTTCGCGTACAAGTCACGAGAGCGACCTTAGGCGGTTTCCCAGCAGCGGGCGCACGCTGATATTAAGGATTCGTGAGCGCCCACCTCGGTTGCGTTGTTTACCCGTGGACAGTCCAAACCATCATTTTTCCGCATGGCTCAGTGAGGGCGGTGGAGTTGGCGGCTGATCAACTGCTGCCTTCAGTCGCTGCAAGTGGGCTGCGGCCTTTGCTTGCAACAGCCGTTGCCGGACGGTGATTCAGTGTTCGCGCAATCGAAAAAGCCCCCGGTGATCGCTCACCGGGGGCTTCGTCGTTGGGTTGTGGCGCAGGCTTATCCGGCCGTCTTCTGACTGGTCACCCAGGCATTGACCCGGCGCTCGAGCAGTTCCAGCGGCAGCGCGCCACCGCCGAGCGCGGTGTCGTGGAAGCCCTTGATGTCGAAGTCCTCACCCAGCTCGGCCTCGGCTTCACGGCGCAGCTCCTGAATCTTGAGCATGCCGATCTTGTACGAAGTCGCCTGGCCGGGAATGACGAGGTAACGCTGGATTTCCGACTTGATCGAGGTCAGCGGAACCGGCGAGTTGTTGTCGAAGTATTCGACCGCTTCCTGCTCGGTCCAGCCTTTGGCGTGCATGCCGGTGTCCACCACCAGCCGGATCGCGCGCCATATTTCGGACGATAGCTGACCAAACTCGGAATATGGGTCCTCGTAGGTGCCCGGCATTTCCTTGGCCAGCCATTCGGAATAAAGCGCCCAACCTTCGGTATAGGCAGTAAAGCCGGCCTGGGTGCGGAATGTCGGCACGCTGTCCAGCTCCTGCGCGATGGAAATCTGCATGTGGTGGCCGGGGATGCCCTCGTGGTAGGCGATCACTTCCAGCTCGGGAATCGGCATGGCGTTCATGTCCGACAGGTGGGCGTAGTACGTGCCGGGGCGCGAACCATCGGGCGTGCCCGGAAAGTAGTGCTGCGCGGCGCCGTCCTGCTCACGGAACGCCTCGACACGCTTGACCACGAGATCGGCCTTGGGCAGCCGACCGAAGTAGTCCGGTAGCGATGTCTTGATCGTGTCGATGGCGGCGGTGGCTTCGGCAATGTACATCTGCCGGCCCTCGTCGGTGTTCGGGAAGCGAAATTGCTTGTCCTCGTTCAGGAAAGCGAAGAACGCATCCAGGTCGCCATCAAACTCGACCCGGTCCTTGAGCGCGATCATCTCGCCCCGCAGTCGCTCGACTTCGTCCAGGCCGACCTGGTGGATCTCGTCGGCGGTCATGTCGGTCGTGGTCTGCGTCCACAGCCGATGCTTGTAGTAGGCCTCACCATTGGGTTGCGTCTCGCCGACACCGGTGGGGTTTTCCGCTGCCTTGGGCAGATCGGACTCCACCCAGGCGATGATGTCGTCGTAGGCAGGCTTGAAGCCTTCCAGCAGGGCGGCTTTGGCGTTGGCCTTCAGCTGCTCGGCCTGCTCGGCGTCGATCTCGCCCTGTTCGGCCAGCGTGTCGATCTCGGTCTGCATGTCGGCCCAGATCGATGAGTCCTCGCCGTCGTCAAACGGTGCGCCGGTGATGAGCTTCTTCGATTCCTTGATCACTGCCTCGTGCGCGAACTTTGGCGGGCGAATGCCCTTCTCAGCCGAGGTCTTGGCGAACTTGATCAACTCGCCAAAGGCATCCGGCAGCTCGTTCACACGGGCGATGTACGCTTCCATGTCCGAGGCGCTACCCACCTTGTGAAAGCTGATCAGAAAGGTCGGCAGGAAGGTGTGCATGCCCTGCATCTGATTGAAGGGGTAGCCGTTGTAGCGGAACTGCCAGCCCTCCTCCGCCTGGCGGGTTTCGTAGGCCCAGATGTCGTAGGACATCTTCGCTTCGTCGCTGAGCGTGTCGTAGTCGAACGATGCCGTCATCTCTTCGGTTGCGGCCTTGCGCCATTCCAACTGCTCCTTGGCGCCCGCTTCGGAGAAATCCCCCAATTCGTCATAGCGATCCTTGCGTCCGAGAAAGGTCATCTGGATGGGGTTGAACTGCAACTGCTCTTCGTACTTCTCTTCGAACCAGGCGTTGAGCCGGTCGGTTTCCGATTCGGCCGACTTGGCGTCGGCTGCCGGATCTGTGGATGACTGGCCGCAGGCCACGAGCAATGCGGCTAGCATCGATAGAATGGTGATACGCATTTGGACTCCAATGTCGGTCGGCGCGGGCGAGCGGTGCCACGCGCGATTCTTGAGTGTCGGCACGAATTGCACATTCGGTGCCATGCGCGCGAGTATCGCATGGTCGCCTGGTGTAGGTGCCCGCCTGGGACGCCGCGCCCGTCGGCCATCCGCCTGCAGGCTGTTCGCATGAAAACCTTGCTCATCGTCGCCCACGCCGTTTCGCCCAACCTGCGTCGCCTGCTGGCTGCGCTGCGCAGCGGCGCAAAAACGGGCGGCGAGGATCAGGTCCGGATTCTGTCGCTCTCACCGTTCGAGACCGAGCCCCAGCACGTGCTGGCCGCCGACGGCATCCTGCTGCTCACGCCGGAGAATCTCGCCTACATGAGCGGTGCGCTTAAGGATTTCTTCGACCGCAGCTACTACCCCACGCTCGACCATAAGCAGGGCCTGCCCTACGCCCTGGTCGTGCGCGCTGGCAATGATGGCTCCGGCACCGTGGCCGGGGTCGAACGCATCGTGACCGGCCTGCGCTGGAAGGCGGTGGCGGAGCCGCTGATCTGCCGCGGCGAGTTTCAGGATGCCTTTGTCGATGATTGCCACGACCTCGGCGCCGCGATGGCGGCTGGTCTGGGCAGCGGCGTGCTGTAGCCGTGAGCGATCACGGCTGGTGGACGCAGCAGAAACGGTGGCGGCGTGCATCGATCGCCAGCGAGGCCGGCCGGAACCACCTGTGGGCCTTCGGCTTCGGCTGCGTTGTCTTTGCGTTGGCCGCACCGGGCACCCTCGCGATTCCGGAAGAACTCGACAGCGGTAACTGGCCGATACTGCTCGTGCTGCTGTTCGATGCACTGGCCCTGGGGCTTTGGGGGCTCGCATTGCGCGAATACATCGCCTGGCACCGATTCGGCGAGATCACGGCCGTGCTCGATCCCTGGCCCGGTGCAATCGGTGGCGACGTCGCCGGTTACTTTGAACTGCGCCGGCCCTTGCCAGCTGACCACCGAATCACCGTCACGCTGACCTGCCGCTACCATCGACGCGGCCATAAACACAGCACTGTGCGCCCGGTGTGGTCACAAAGCTTGGCCTTGCAGGCCCTGCAAGCCGGCGAACAGCAGCTCTGGTTTCATTTCGCCGTACCGGGCGACCTGCCCGGCAGCGAACCCCGCGGCCGGGTGTACCACGATTGGCAGCTGACGCTCGAGGTGCAGCAGCCCGGAGCGGATCTGGTCCGCCGTTATCCGATTCCGGCGTTTGCGGGCGAGGGCCGCAATCGTTTGGCGCAGCGGCAAACCCGCCTTGATCACCGTGAGCACCACGCCGCGCTGGAACGGCTGATGAATCTGTACCAGGCGAACGACCGCGTGACGCTGGATTTCAAGGCCGGCGCCGGCTGGCGGGGCGCGCTGGCGATGATTCTGTTTGGCGCGTGCTCACTGGGCGGCGCGGTGTTCCTGATGACAAGCTCGGGTGAGCCTGGGCGGTCGGTTTTTGACTGGATTCCCTGGGTCATGGGAGCGGTGTTCGCGCTGTTTGGCCTGCCCATGATCATTGGCGGCCTGATCTGGTGGGGCAAGCGACGCATCGTATTGTTCGACCAGGCGGTGGTCGCCACCCGCATCTTCTGCTTCGGCCTGCCGATCCGCACACGACAGCTGCCTCGTGATGCCGTGACTCACTTCAGCTGGTCACGCGCCGGCAGCCTGCAATCCGGGCGCAAGGTCTCGGTGTGGTACGACCTGTTCGTGAACACCGATGCGGGGCAGCGCCTGCAGGTCGGCGGCGGGTTCGAGTCCGAACAGGCGGTCCGGGACGGCGCCGCCCGGCTCAGTGAGCTGACCGGTGTCGCCTTGCCATCAGCCTGAACTCAGTTGTGCACGCGCCTCTTCCAGATTGCCGCAGACCGCGATCGCTCGCGGATGGGTCTCTCCGAGGTTGGCGGCAACCGTGGCGCAGGATTGCTCGAGTATGTCGACAGCCCTGGCCGTTTGCCCGTCTGCCCGCAGCGCTGAGGCGTAGTTGCCGGCAAACAGCGCGTAGTGCAGATGCTCCCGGCTGAGCTTGTCCGCGGCCAGCTCGATCAGACGCTCGAACACGGCGATGGCCGCCCGCGTTTCGCCCAGCTTGCGCAGGTTGTTGCCGAGGTTGTTGAAATCGACGAGGTCGTTGATTTCCGGCCCGCCCGGCTTGGCCTCGCCCTGCGCCACGAGCTGCCGGTTGATCTCGGCGGCCTGGGCGTAGTCCCCCGCCTCGGAGACCACGTAAGCCCGCAGGCTGGCGAGCGTTCGGACGACCTCGGCCTCGTCGCCGAGCTGGGCACGCAGGGCTTCATGCCCTCGCACGACCAGATCAACGCCCTCCTTTGGCCGCTCGGCGATGGCATAGGCCGCGGCCAGGCTGGCACGGGTCATCGACGTTTGCGGGTGTTCTTCACCCAGCACGCGCTTGTAGATGTCCAGGTTGTCGTTGAGCAGCGCGATCGCCTCGTCGAACTTCGCCTGATCCCGATAGTTGAGCGCGACGCCATCCCAGGCGACGACGGTGCGCGGGTTGTCGCGGCCCAGCCTGGCTTCGAGGCGTTGGGCGACGTCGATGCCAAGCTGCAGCGATTCGTCGTTCTCGCCCATGCGCACCAACGCGACCATGAGCTGCTGGCCGATGCCGAGGGTCAGATCATCATCCGGCCCCAGTCGCTCACGGGCGGTCGCGTAAACGGCGCGCAGCTCGGCGACCGATTCATCGCTGCGGCCCGCCTCCAGGTCAATGCGCCCGCGGGTGAAGTCCGCACGGATAAGCTGGGTTGCCGTCGCATTCACGCTGAGCGCCGCCAGCGTTTGTGTCGCATCGTCCAGACGCGCGGCGGTGACTTCGGATTCGGCCTTGTCCAGCAGCAGCGAGTCGCGCGCAGCCGAATCGGGCGCGAGGCTTAGCGCGAGATCCAGCAGTTCGATTCCCACGTCGTAGCGGCCCAGGGCGACATAGGTGTTGCCCAGGGTGCGGCCCAGCTGGGCGCGGACCCCAGCCGCCAGTGTCTGATCGGAGGCGAATTCCGCACGCGCCACATCCAGCACGTCGACCACTGAAAGCCGCTCGCCCAGCGATTGCTCCGGATCGGCAGAAATCAGCATCTGGTTGAGAAAGTCGTTGACGGCCTCGCGCTCGGCCAGCCGCTCCTCGGCGTTGATTCTGGCCTGGGCCTCCGACACGGCGAAACGCACCGACACGGCCGTGGCGACCACCAGCGACAGCACCACCGCCAGCGCAGCACCCGCCGTGATCTTGTGGCGCCGCACGAACAGTCCGGTCACATAGCCAATCGACGGGGGCCGCGCCTGTATCGGGCGCCGGTCCAGCAGGCGGTCGATGTCGTCAGCGAATTCCGCTGCCGACTGGTAGCGCCGGTTGGCGTCCTGCTCCAGCGCCTTGTGAATCAGCGTGTCCATGTCGCCGCGTGCCGATGGAAGCTGGGCGGACAAACGCTGCGGTGTCGACTTCGAGAGCTTCTCGATCGCGGAGACCAGCGTGCCGGTCTCCAGCCCGTCGTAGGGCAGGCTGCCGGTGAGCAGCTCATAGGCGATCACACCCAGCGAGTAGACGTCGGACCGTGGGTCCGCGACCGCGGTATCGCCCAGCAGCTGCTCCCAGCTCATATAGGGCACCGTGCCAATGATTTCGCCGGCGTGGGTGACCCGCGTTGCGCTGTCCTCTGTCACCACGCGCGCCACGCCGAAATCCAGCACGCGGGGTTCGCCGTGGCGGTCCACAAGAATATTGGCGGGCTTGAGATCGCGGTGGATAACACCACGGGTATGAGCAAAGTGGACGGCGCGGGCAATCTTGGCGATCAGCGCGAGCTTTTGCTGCGGCGACAAGGCCTGCCCACGCGCGTGCTCCGCCAGGGTCGACCCTTCGACATAGGCCATCGCCAGGTAGGGCACATCGACCGCGCCCACCGTCGCGATACCGGCTTCGTACAAGCGCGCGATATTGGGGTGTTCCAGCGAGGCCAGCACTTCGGTCTCGCGCCGGAAACGGCGCTCCAGGTCGTGGCCCGCGGACGACAGCACTTTCAGTGCGACCTGCCGATGCGGCTCAAGCTGCTCGGCGAGAAAAACCCGACCCATGCCGCCGCGCCCCAGCTCGCGGAGGATCCGGTAGGGTCCGATGCGCTCCGGAGTTGAAGGCGCGCTGGACTCATTCATTTTTTGTGTTCCCTTCGCCGCTGCGTCTGCGGCCTCCCGCACTGAAGCATGCCGAAGGTGTCAGATGGGTTTCAAATCGGCATCAGCGCAGGTAGTCCGTCAGCGCCTCGGCGTAGCGATCGAAATCCTCGATCTGTGGCAGGTGGCCCAGACCGTCGAATTCGACGAGCTCGGCATTCGGGATTGCCTTGGCGGCCTTGCGCCCGAGCTGTGGATAGTCGCCCAAGCTGCGGGCGACCGCCTCGGGCGCCTTGTTACGGCCCGGCGCTGTTCGATCGCGCTGACCGATGATCAGCAGGGTTGGTACGGCCAGATCCGCGAACTCGTGGACCACGGGCTGGGTCTGCAACATGTCGTAGGTCAGCGCCTGACTCCAGGCTACGGCTTCACCACGCTCGCCTTCGTAGAGGCTCGCCAGCCGCCGCGCCCAGCGTTCGTAGGCCGGGCTCCACTGGCCGTCGTAGTAGCTGCGCAGCTGATACTGCTTGATGCTCTCGAAGTCTTTCTTCCGCTCGGCGGCATAGGCTTCGTCCACCGGGGTATGCGGCACACCGAGCTTGATCCAGTCTTCCAGGCCGATCGGATTGACCAGCACCAGCCGTTGCACCGCCGCGGGGTATTTCAGCGCGTACCGCGTGCCGAGCATGCCGCCCATGGAATGCGCGACGACAATAGTCTGATCGATGCCCAGTGCGTCCAGCAGGGCTCGCGTGTTGTTGGCGAGCTGGTGAAAGCTGTACTGATAGCGGTGCGGCAGATCGGACGAACAGAAACCGATCTGCTCCGGCACGACGACCCGGTAGCCCTGGCCCCGCAGCAGCTCGATGGTATCCACCCAGTAATCGGCGCAAAAATTCTTGCCGTGCAACAGCAGCGCCGTGCCGCGATCCTGCGTCCCGCTCTGCGGCTCGACGTCCAGGTAACGCATGGTCAGAGTCTGCTGCTGCGACTCGACGCGAAAGTCTTGCAGCGGGTAGGGATAACTCGCCGCCACAGCGCCATGGCTGACGAGGACCAGGACGATGGTGATGATCAGAAGTCGCAGGTTGCTATACACGGCGGCGTTGTCCTCTCAGTGGTTGCGCAGTTCGACGGCGCGGGAAGCGCTAGGTTCCGCGCCCCAGCTCAGGGCAACGGGCGATGGTAGACAGCCAAATCCGTATCGCCGATCCGGGTTCCTGACTGTTGCATCGCAAAGTCCAGCCGGCGTAACAGGCGGATAGACGGTGCATTATCGGGTTTGACGACGGCATAGAGTTCGTCCAGCCCGAACCGCATCCGCGCAACCTCCAGCACGGCTTGCGACGCCTCGAACGCGTAGCCTTGCCCGGCCTGGTCGTCCAACAGGGCGAAACCAAGATCGGGACCGGGGAGAACCGGACGGGATACCAGCCCGGCCATGCCGATGGGCCGATCATCCGGGCGGTGACAGATCAACCAGAGCCCGAAACCCTGCTCCGCGTAGCGCTCGATCAAACGTGTGCGGACGTACGCCTGCGCGTCGTTCCGCGATGCCATCTGAACGGGACCGATGTTGCGCGACCAGCTGTCCTGGCTCACCAGGCCACGGACAAAGACGGCATCGGCCAGGGTCGCTTCGCGCAACCTCAGACGCCGTGTGCACGCCACCTCGACCGGCGGGGCCGTCATCGCGTTCAAGCAGCGTCGTAGGCTTGCCGGAGTGCCTGGATCGCGGCGTCCGGCAGCGGTCCATCCACGGCGATGCGAATCCGGTGTGTGCACATGGCATTGAAACTGCCACTGGCTTCGAGGACCGCTCCGGGCTCCACCCCCTTGAGCACCAGCCCGAGGTCAAGCCGGGTGGCCGTGGACGGCTGGATCAGGGCGAACTGCTTGCTTCGACGCAGGCTCACATAGGCTTTTTTTGGTGCAATCTCGACATCGCCGCCGAAACCCTGCACCACTGCGATCAGCTGATCGTAGTGCGCCTTGAGCACAGATTTCTTGCCGGCGTACTGGGCTGCCACCAGTTCGTCAGCGTCGGCGTGGCTGGCCGCGCTGCGAAAGGTTTCATGGGCAATGAGGTTAGCGTAGCCATGGGTGAGTCCATGCTCGCTCTTGAGCCAGCCGACCATCGCCCCGTGCTTGTCCGCGCCACTGCCCTTGGCGAGCCCGACCCAATCTGCGAGCGACTTGCCGGTCTTCACCCGCAGGTTTTCAATCATCGTGCTAACTGCATCCGCCATTGCGTGTCTCCCCGCCTGCCGAAACTCATGAATACCCGATCAGCACCGCGACGACCATTGCCACAGTGCCGAAGACCAGCACCTGCAGGGCCAGCGGCCAGATAAACCGCAGCCAGCGGCCATACGGCACGCCGCAAACGCCGAGGATTCCCATCAGCACGGCATCCGCCGGGTTGAGCATGGTCGTCAGCCCGTCACCCAACTGGTAGGCCAGCACCGCGACTTGGCGTGGCAACGACAGCACATCGGCAATCGGTGCCATCAGCGGCATCGTCACATAGGCCTGGCCGGATCCGGAGGGCACGAAAAAGTTGATGCCGCACTGTATCCAGAACATGCCGACCGCCGAGGCCGCGGAACCCACGGCGCTCAGCGGCACCGACAATCCATGGACGATGGTGTGCAGGATCTGGCCGTCGTTGAGCATCACCTCGATGGAGCGGGCGAAGCCGATCATCAGCGCGGTGCCGGCCAGCGCTGCCGCGCCGGTGCTGAACTGCTTGGCAATGGTGTTAACGGACTGACCCGCCACCAGCCCGGCGACCACGGCCATCGCGAAAAAGGTTGCGCTCAGTTCTTCGAGATACCAGCCCTGGGTGATGATGCCCCACACCGCAATGCCCAGCAGCAGACCCGCCGACCACAACACCGCTTGCAGGCGCCCGGTGAGCGCCGGTGGATCTTCGGCCAGAGCAACCTGCGCCTCGGGAATGTCGGCGACCAGCGATTCGGCCGCGTTGGCCCGCACGCGACGGGCGTACCGCCAGACATGCCAGATGCCAAGCCCCAACAGCGGCAGGAACAGGGCGATGCGGTAGCCCGACCCGCTCAGTGGCGGCAGTTCGGCGATGTCCTGGGCGATCAGCACGGTAAAGGGGTTGAGCACGGCCGCGCCGTAGCCGATGGAATTCCCGATGACCAGGATCGCGGCCGCGGTCACGGCGTCCATGCGCAGGGCGATGCAC
>OOGU01000093.1_pt1 | contig 22079 bp, 16 predicted proteins | sample 1670261 | NCBI WGS metagenome assembly OOGU01 (sample SAMEA98137168, study PRJEB22522) | marine metagenome | biome: marine biome; feature: marine water body; material: sea ice | place: Arctic Ocean | collected 04-Sep-2015 | depth 1.3 m
GACCAGGAAGACCGCTTCTACGTCTTCGGTGATATCGGCACGCAGTTCCGGCCGGGGCATTTTGTCGAGCTGCGTCTGGCCAATGCCGGCGACGATGTCGATCTCGAAGAAGAGCAGATGCGGGACGAGCCCGAGCGGGATCGCGATCGCAGCCTGACCTGGGTCGGCCTCGCGGTGCATAGCGATTACTACAACGAGTCGGCGCTGGAGCAGGTGGCCTACTGGGCCGAGGTGATGGGCGTCATGGGTGACGAGGAATACGTCATCCAGCCAGACCCGGTGCTGGGCGGCCCGGTGACCTTTGACCAACGTGATGTGAACGGCGTCGCCGGTTCGTTCGCCATGCGGTTCCGGCCATCGCTGCAAACGCCGGCGCAGTTCGGGTTCATGTACTCGCTGGGTTCTGGCGGCGTGGACGGCAGCGGTGAATCGGAACGTTTCGAACAGACGGGGCTGCAGAGCAACCGCTCCCGGTTCACGGGCACTCGTAGCCAGATTCATCGATTCAGCGAGGCCGCGCAGTTCGAGCTGACGAATCTGCACGTGGGCACGGTGTTCCTGTCGTTCCCGGCCGAAGTGTTCGACATCAGCCTCGTCGCGCATCAGTTCCAGCGCGATGCCGAGGCCTTCAGCGTGGAATCTCGCGGCTTGCGGGTTGACCCCGAGCCGGGTGGTGACGATGACATTGGCCGCTCCTACGACATCGTCGTGGCGCGTTATTTCGAAGGCTTCGATCGGGTGATTCTGCGTGACTCCGGCCCCAGCGGCGTGCTGCGGCTGCGGGCTTCGCTGTTCGAGCCAGGCGACGCCTATGCATCGAACGCGGATTCCACATATCGCGCGATTCTGGAGATGAGTTGGAAACTGTGATGCCTTTAAGCCCCTCACGATTCCTGGTGCTCGCCACCCTGGTCCTGCTGCCGCCGGCCGGCGCGCAGGCGGCGGATTACGTCGTGCGTTCGGAAGATCCGAATGTGCTGTACGACCCGAAACCGGAACTGCCGTCGCTCAAGCCGTTCACCCGAGCGGCGGTCATGGCGAAGATCGGTTCACGCCAGCCCGGCGAGGTGAGCAGCGCTCGCATGGTGCATCTGGATCCGATGAACGAGTTCGTCGGTGGCGATGGGCGCCTTGCGGTCTGGGCGGCGCGGCAGCGGCGGAATCCGCATGCCATCGTGCTGCGCAAGGGCTATCTCACGCCAGCCGACATCGCAACGGTGCTGGGACCGGAGGCCATGGAGGAAACGGCGCCCGGCATTTTTGTGGCGCGGCTGCCGATCCTGGTGTCCCGCGACGCCACATTCCATGTCGACGACTCGGTCCAGCAGTTGCGGCTGTCGGAGGACGCGGGCTCGTTCCTGGTCAACGATGGCCGGCTGTTCGTCACGGACTCGGCCGTGATCGGCTGGCGCGAATCCACCAACACGCCGGCGACCTATCGGTACGAGAAGGGCTACCGGCCGTTCATCCTGTCCTGGGGCGGCACCGAAACCTATGTCGTCAACAGCCGTTTCGAAAGCCTGGGCTACGACGAGAGCAAGTCCTATGGCTTCTCGATCTCCCAATACACGCCGGCGCAGGCCAAGATCTTCAAGCGGCCGCACCCGACCGGCTGGGTGATCGATTCGGAATTCGACGACATGTGGTTCGGCTTTTATTGCTACGAGGCCGACGATGTCGTGATCGCACGCAATACCTATCGCGAATCCATCATCTATGGCATCGACCCGCATGACCGCTCGAACCGGCTGATCATCGCCGAGAACCACGTGTCGGGCACGCGCAAGAAGCACGGCATCATCATCTCCCGTGAGGTGAATAACAGCTGGCTGTTCAACAACATCACGACCCGCAACAAGCTGTCCGGCATGGTGCTGGACCGCCAGAGCAGCCACAACGTCGTGGCCGACAACGAGTTCATCGACAACGGTTCTGACGGCCTGACGCTGTACGAAAGCCCCGACAACATCATCTGGGGCAACAAGGCAATTAGTAACGGTTCGCACGGCTTTCGCGTTCGCAACAGTGTCGGTGTGAAGCTGTACGACAACATCGCCATCAACAACGCCTACACCGGCATCAATGGCCACGCCAAGGTGCTGCCCCCCGGCTCGCGTGATCTCGAACTCGATCCTTACCACGACGAGTTTTCCATGGTCATCGTCGGGGGGCGGCTGGTGCACAACGGTGGCGGCCCGATTGCGATAGAGCAGCCGCTGAGCATCGAGATGGCCGGCGTGGAGATGCTGGCGCCGACCAGCGAAACCGGGTTCGCCCTGGATGGCGTGCTGGGTGAACACCTGCACGAGGTTTTTGACGTGATGGTGCGGCAGAAAAAAGCCGTAGTCATCGAACTCGACAATGTAAAACGCAAGGTCGAGGGCTGATGCAATGACGCTGGGGACGCAGTCAATCCGGGCGCGTTGCGTGATGTGGGCGCTGGCAGCGGTCATGCCGCTGACCGCCAGCGCCGCCATCGCCAAGGATTTCAACGCGACGCATTTCGACAGCTACGTGGTGCGTGCCGTGAAGCCCGACGGCCTATCGATGGCCGAGCCGGCCCTGCCGGATATCACCGGCTTCACCAAGCAAGCCGCGCTGAACAAGATCGTGCGCCGCCATCCCGGCGAGATCACGCTCACGCGGATGGTCGATCTGATCGAGTTCGACGAGTTTGTCGGCAGTGATGGGCGGCTGGCGACCTGGGCCGAGCGTCAGCGGCAGAACCCGGTCGCGATCGTGCTGCAGGACGGTCTGTTCCGGCTTTCCGACGTGCTCGGCAAGGTGGAGCCCTATCACCTGGAGGCCACCGAGAGCGGTATTTACACCTTGCGTCTGCCGCTGCTGATCACGGCATCGGCCACGCTGCTCATCGATGGCTCGGTGCGGTCGCTGCGGCTGTCGCAACAGGCCGGGGCCTTTCTTGTGAACGACGGCCGTTTGTTCGTGGCCGACAGCGAGATCGTGGCCTGGGATGAGGCTGCCGGGAAGGCGGCAGGCTACCAGTCCAAAAAGAAGTTCCGACCCTTCATGATCTCCTGGGGTGGCTCGGAAACCTACCTGATCGACAGCCAGTTCAAGCACCTTGGTTACGGCGCCACCAAGTCGTACGGGATCAGCTTTTCGCAGTACAGCAAAAGCGTGGAACGGCATAAGACACGGTCTCGACCCACCGGCTGGATCGTCGGATCCACCTTCGATGGACTGCTCTATGGCTTCTACTGCTACGAGGCCGATGACGTGGCCATCGTCGGCAACGTCTACAAGGACAGCATCATCTATGGCATCGACCCGCATGACCGGTCGCTGCGGCTGATCATTGCCGAGAACACGGCGTTCGGCACCCGGGAGCGCCACGGCATCATCGTCTCGCGCGAGGTGAACGACAGCTGGATCTTCCGCAATGAGTCTTACGACAACCATGGCTCCGGGATCATGGTGGATCGCCAGAGCACCGGAAATATCGTTGCCTACAACAAGGTGCACGGCAACGGTTCGGACGGCATCACCATCTACGAATCGCCCGAGAATCTGCTCTATGCCAATCAGAGTATCGGCAACCAGGCGCATGGTTACCGGGTGCGCAACAGCGTGGGGGTCAAGCTCTACGAGAATCGGGCGATCGCCAACGCCTACACCGGCATCAACGGGCATGTCCGCACCCTGAACGACCCGACGCGCGACCTTGCCCTGGACCCCTACGACACCCGCATTTCCATGGTGGTTGTCGGTGGCCGGCTCATCCACAACGGTGGCGGGCCGATCTCCATCGACCAGCCGGTGAGCGTGGAACTGTACGACGTGGACATGTTCGCGCCGGCCAACGCCACCGGCGTGGAGATGTCGGGCGTGCTCGGCGAGCACCTGCCGGAGGTGCTGGACGTGATGATTCGCCAGCGTCAGGCCGTGGTGATCGAACCCGACAACATCCAGCGCCGGGTGGATGGCTGACATGGTCTTCTCGTCGAACATCTTCCTGTTTGTCTTCCTGCCGGCGTTTCTGGGGATCTACTTCCTGAGCCCGACACGCTGGCGCAACGCCTGGATCGTGCTGGGCAGCTATGCGTTCTACGCCTGGTGGCGGCTGGATTTTCTCGCCCTGTTCGTCGGTGTGACGCTGGTCAATTACGTCGTGGGGCGTCGCATCTTCGCGGCGCAGGCGGTCGAGGCGCATGCATCGGCCCGTCGCTGGATGGTGGCCGGTGTGGTCGCCGACCTGGCGGTGCTCGGCTATTTCAAATACGCGAACTTCGGTGTCGACAGTTTCAACCTGATGCTCACATCGGCTGGCGTGGCACCGTTTCACCTGGCCGACATCGTGTTGCCGATCGGCATTTCGTTCTACACCTTCCAGGCGGTGAGCTACGTCATCGACGTGTATCGACGAGACACGCCGCCCGCCGACAACCTCGTCGACTTCGCCGCCTTCATCGCGCTGTTCCCACAGCTGATCGCCGGGCCGGTGCTGCGCTACAAGGATCTGGCGCCGCAGTTCAAGCATCGGCCACTGTCGGCGGATCTGTTCGGGGAGGGTGTCGCCCGCTTCATGCAGGGCTTCATCAAGAAGGTGCTGATCGCCGACTCGGTCGCGCCTCTGGTCGATGCCGGCTTCGCGCTGGAAGACCCGACCATGGCCGATGCCTGGCTCACCACGCTGGCCTACACGGTGCAGCTCTACTTCGACTTTTCCGGCTACACGGACATGGCGATCGGCCTCGGGCTGATGATGGGCTTTCGCTTCATCGAGAACTTCCGTCAGCCTTACGTTTCGCAGTCGATCACCGAATTCTGGCGGCGCTGGCACATCAGCCTGTCCACCTGGCTCAAGGATTATCTGTACATCTCGCTAGGCGGCAACCGCCGCGGCAAGGTTCGCACCTACATCAACCTGTTGCTGACCATGGTCCTCGGTGGGCTCTGGCATGGCGCCAACTGGACCTTCGTGGTCTGGGGTGCCTGGCATGGTGCGATTCTGGCGGTCGAGCGGATGCTGGGTGTCAATGGCAGCCCCAAGGGTTTCAACCCTGCACGCTGGGCGGTGACCTTCCTGTTCGTGATGTTGGGCTGGGTGGCCTTCCGCGCCGAGACGCTGGGCGATGCCGGGCGGCTCTACGCCGTGATGTTCGGCGCTGGCGATCTGGCGCTGTCGCCGGCCTACGCGGCCGCCATCTCCCAGTTCAATCTGGCCCTGTTGGGCCTCGGGGTGGCGGTGCTGCTGCTTGGCGGGCTGCGTGATCGCCTCGCGGCCGCCGGTGCGGCGCATCCGGGGGGGCATCCGCTGGTGCTGCGCTGGGCCGGTGCATTGGCCCTGCCGATCTTCGTTGCCGCCGTGTTGAAGCTGTCTGCCGACAGCTACTCACCATTCCTGTACTTCCAGTTTTAGGAGGCTGCCCCATGCGATCACCCAATGCCTGGATTGCCGTTGTCTTCGTCGTGCCGTTCACCCTGCTGGTCGGCGCCTGGTCGGTGGTGTCCGCCGCCTCCTTCCAGCTCCCCGAGCAGGTGGGCTGGACCGATGGCGATGCGGCCGAGACTTTCGAGGGCCATTTCGATGAGGCGTTTCCGTTGCGGCAGGTCGGCCAGAACCTGTGGGCCGCGGCGCGCTACGAGCTGCTGGGCGAAGGGCGTGACGGGCTGATCGTCGGCAAGGACGGCTGGTTCTTCACCGAACAGGAGTTCCGCCCGTATCCGAATGAAGAGGCGAATCTTCAACAGCACCTGCAGTGGATCGTCGCCGTCCACCGGTATCTGGCCGACCGCGGCATCGATCTCGCCATTGCGTTGCTGCCCGCCAAGGCGCGCGTTTACGAGGAGTATCGTGGCGAGCATGCGCCCTCCGAAGCGCATGCCGATCTATACGCCCATGCGCGCTGGCAGCTACGCAGTTCGGGCGTGCTGGTGCCGGACCTGCTGGGCTCCATGCAGCAGTGCAAATCCGCAACCCAGGTGTATCTGAAAACCGACACGCACTGGACGCCAGACGGCGCCGAGTGTGTGGCGACCGCGTTGGCCGACGATCGACGCGCCCAGTTGGCGATCGCCGATGCCGAGGCCACCGAGTTTGAAACCTACCTGACGGATACGGTCGAGCATCGCGGCGACCTGATGAACTATCTGCCGCTGGCACCGGTGTTCGAATCGCTGCTGCCCGAGGCCGAACGTGTCGCACAGATCGAGACCGTCGCCAAGACATCGGGCTCGGCCAGCGCGTTGTTTGGAGGCTCCGACACCGTTCCGGTCGCGCTCGTGGGCACCAGCTACAGCGCCGACCCGCTCTGGCATTTCACGGGTGCATTGCAGCAGGCGCTGGCGCGTGACGTCGTCAATTACGCCGAGGAAGGACATGGCCCGTTCAAGCCCATGGCGCGGTTTCTCGCCGGCGACGTGCTCAAGACGGTCGAGCCTCGACTGGTCGTCTGGGAGATCCCCGAACGCTATCTGGTGCAGCCGGACGACAGCACCGAAATGCCCCCGCTACGCACCACTCAAGCACAACGCTACACGGAGATCCGAGTATGAACGTCACGACACTCCACGCCTCGCGCTTGCGCCCGGTTCTGTGGCTGCTCGGCCTCGCCGCGCTCGCCTCGATCAGCCCGCGGCTACAGGCCGGGGACGATGCCCTGTACGGCCCAGAGGCCCCGCCGGGGTCGGCCTTTGTGCGCATTTTCAATGCGACGCCGGCATCGATCACCGGTGGCAGCATCGGCGGTGAGCCGGTGGAAACCCTGGATCAATATGAGGCCAGCAGCTACACGTTTCTGCCGGCCGGCGAGCACAGCATTTCGACGGGGGCGGAGTCGGTCACCGAATCGCTGGAAGCGGGTCGTTACTACACCGCGACCCTGGATAGCGGAGGACTGTCGCTGCACGCACTGGAGACGCCCGAAGACGATCTCAAGGCGCTGGTGGTGTTCTACAACCTGACCGGTAACGACGCCTTGCAGCTCAAGACGGCTGACGGGTCGGCGACCATCGCCGAGGCATCCGGAGGCGACTTCGCCACCCGCGAAGTTAACCCGCTGCGCGTTTCGATGGCGGTGTATGCAGGCGACCAGATGCTGGCCGACACCGACCCCGTCAACCTCGCCCGGGGACGGGCCTTCAGTCTGTTCGTCACGCCCGGTCGCGGCCAGCCGCGGTTGACCTGGGTCATCGATTAACACTCACGGCACATAAGAAAAAGGGATGCAGGCATGCTGAACAACCAATCGACCACCCAAGGGTGCTGGCCGCGCGGGCTGCTCGCCGCGGCGACGACCGCCCTCCTGGCAGCAGCAATGGGCGCAAGCGCTCAACAGGCGCCTGCGTTTCCTGAACTGCCCACTTATGAATTGCAGCCCTGCTGCGACCTCTGTCCGGCCGCCGCCAATCCGGCGACTTATACCGGGTACCTGGACGGTTTCCGGATGATGGTGCAGGGCAAGAATGGCTGGTTGTTCCGGACCGAGGACGACCTCAAGGACCGTTACGCGTTATTGCCGTCGACGTATCAGTCGGTCGCGATGCTGCAGCAGCGACTGGAAGCCCGTGGTGTGACCCTGGTCATGCTGCCGCTGCCGCCGCGTGGGTTGATGGCCTGGCAGAATCTGCCCGAGCAGCTGCGCCAGGGAGTCTCTCGGGACATGGCGCGGGTCGGTTACCAGGTGTTGCTGGAAGACCTGCGCAGCGCGGGTGTGGTGGTGCCGGAACTGGGTCAGTTGCTGTACGGAAACCAAGACCAGCCGTTCTACTTCAAGCGCGATCATCACTGGACACCATCAGGTGCCAAGCGCACGGCTGCGGTGACGGCCGAGACGCTGCGCGGCCTAGACGCCTACAAGAACATTCCAGGAAAGACGTTCACGACCCGCCAGCAGGGCGTTCTGCGTAAGTCCGGCACCTACGCCGAAGCTGTTGAGCGGATGTGTGGATTCGGCTACCCCGAGCAGGTGATTCCGCGATTCACCACGTCCACCGAGGGCAGCGGATCAGACCTGTTCGGTGATGCCGAGAAGCCGGAGATCGTGCTGGCCGGTACCAGCAATAGTGATCCGGCCTACAACTTCGCCGGCTTTCTTGCCGAGGCGCTGAACGTGGATGTGCTCAACATGTCCGTGACCGGCGGGGGCATCGACGCCGCGTTGCTGCAGTACTTCATGAGCGAAGACTTCCGCGATTCACCGCCCAAGATCCTGATCTGGGAAATGCCTGTCTACAGCAATTTCGACGAGGCCGATCTGTTCCGCCAGATCCTGCCGTCCGTGGATGACGGCTGCACGGACGACGACCCCGTGATGCAGGTGCAAACGCCGCTCAAGCCGGATTCACTCACCGAAACGCTGTTCAACGGTAACGGCAAGGTCGAGTCCATTCGTGGGGGGCAGCACCTGCTGGACGTGAAGCTGAACCGGCCCGACATCGACAAGCTGCATTTCTCGGTTTGGTACACCAACGGCAAGAACGACAATTTCACCATCGAGCGCTCGCGCCACATCGACACACAAGGTCGGTTCGTCATCACCCTGCGAGAGGGCGAGGACTTCACCGACGCCGTGTTCATGGGCCTGGATCTGGGCCCCGATCCCGACGCCGGTGAGCCGCCGCTGCCCGAGGGCACGGAGGCCACGGTGACGCTTTGCGAGCGCCGCGCCTAAACGAGGACACCATGACGTTTTCCCCCCTGATTTATCGCCGACCCGCCATCACCGCGACATGCGCTGGACTGTTGCTGGCGGCCGGCTGCGCCACCAACCCCGGCCAGCCCGACCAGGCGGTCTACAGCCCTTCGCCTGCACCAAACCCGGCGACGGCCACGTCGCGGCTCAAAGCGCCGACCGGGTTTTACGCTGCGGCCCGCACCGAGGATGATTTTGACGGCTGCCCGCAGACCAGCACGCCGCACACCGGTCCGCTGAACTTCCCGAGCAAGTACGAGGGTTCCGACTCCGCCCGGGACGATCTCAACGAGAATGCTGCGCAGCGCTATCGGACGCAGGTCGAACCCATTCGCGACCTGGAACGCGGGATCAATACGCTGGTCGAGGACTACCTCGAAACGGCCGATCCGGCCGCGGTGGATTGTGCGCTGGACTGGATGCTGGAATGGGCCCGAGCGGACGCGATGACCGGGCCGGTGACGACCCACACCGGAAAGTCGATGCGTAAATGGTCACTGGGTAGCATCGCATCGTCCTATCTACGGCTGAAACTGTCGGCCAGCGAACCGTTGTTGCCGTATCAGGGTCAGGCTGCCGAAGTTGAGGATTGGCTCGGTGAGCTGGCGTACCTGGTCATCGGTGACTGGAGCAATGTCCCCCAGCGCAAGTTCAACAACCATGAGTACTGGGCCGCCTGGGCGGTGATGAGCGTTGCCGTGGTCGTGGACGACCGGCAGCTGTTCGACTGGGCTGTTTCGCAGTACGACCGGGCCGCCAATCAGGTGACCGACGACGGCTATCTCAACAATGAGTTGCGTCGTGAGACGCGAGCCTTGTTCTACCACAACTATGCGTTGCCACCGCTGGCGATGATGGCGGCGTTTGGCCACGCCAATGGCTTGGATCTGGAGCAGCGCGGCGACCATGCACTGACGCGCCTGGCCGAACGCGTGATGTCTGGCCTGGATCAACCGGAGGCGTTCCGGAACAAGGCCGGTGCCGAGCAGAAGCTCGACGATTTCAAGCCGTCGAAGTTCAGCTGGCTGGAGCCGTATTGCTCGATCGAATCCTGTCGTGGTGAATTCGCCCGCCGGCTTTCCGAATACCGCCCGCTCGACAACTACCGGGTTGGCGGCAACGTGACCGATTTGTTCAACCCGCGTGAATCTTCCTAATCCCCGTCGCGTAGGTGTCCGGGCCATGCCTGGGGGCGCTGCGCACTCAACCGACCGTTGGAGGTCTGAAATCATGGACGACTACCAAACCGAAACAACGAGTGCACGGACACCGGGTCGCGTCATCGTCCCGGTGATTCTGGCCGGTGGCTCCGGTACCCGCCTGTGGCCGCTGTCGCGCAAGCAGAAACCCAAGCAGTTTTTGGAGCTGACCAGCCAGCATTCGCTGTTTCAGGAAACCCTGTTGCGCAGCGCCGGCTTGAGCCGGGTGGCGGCACCGATGATTGTCGGTAGCGAGCCGCATCGATTCCTGATCAGCGAACAGTTGGAGGCGATCGGCATCGAGCCGGATTGCATTGTTCTCGAGCCCGAAGGCCGCGACACCGCGCCGGCCGTGGCCATCGCCGCGCAGCAGGTCGCCAACCGGCACGGGCCGGATGCCATCGCACTGGTGATGCCGGCTGATCATGCAGTGAACGACGTGGATGCGTTCCGCGCCGCTGTTGAGTCGGCCATGGATGTCGGTGAGACCGGCGAGATTGTCACCTTCGGAATCAAGCCGACACGGCCGGAAACCGGCTACGGCTACGTGCGGTGTCTGCCGACCAATGGCCGGGCGGCTCGCACCGTGGATGCCTTTGTTGAAAAACCCGACGTCGAGATTGCCGAGACCTATGTCGCGGATGACGCCACTTACTGGAACTCCGGCATGTTCCTGTTTCGCGCCGATCGCATGCTCGACGACCTGGAAACGCTGGAGCCCGATCTCATGCAGAACGCGCGCCGGGCCTTGATCAACGCCGAGGTCGACGGTGCCTTCCTGCGTCTGGATGCGCTGGCCTTCAAGGCCTGCCGTTCGGTATCCATCGACTATGCGGTCATGGAGCGGACCGACCGGATCGCGCTGATGCCTCTGGATGCGGGCTGGGACGATGTCGGCGCCTGGACGTACCTGGACCGGCTGCCGGCCGATGACGACCAGGGCAATCGCACGCGCGGTGACGTCCAGGTGCTGAACGCGCACGACAATATCGTGCATTCGACCAAGCGCCTGGTCGCCTTGTCTGGCGTGAGCGATTTGATCGTGGTCGAGACGGCCGACGCCGTGCTGATCGCCCACAAGCATGACGCGCAATCGGTTAAGCAACTGGTCAAGCAGCTGGAACAGCTGGAGCGGCCCGAGGTGGAGCATCGCCAGCGGGTCTACCGCCCTTGGGGCTTTTACGAGAGCGTGGCCTACGGGGCACGCTTCCAGACCAAGCGGATCTGCGTGAAGCCCGGTGCCAAGCTCAGCTTGCAGATGCACCATCACCGCGCCGAGCACTGGATCATCGTGCAGGGTACGGCCATCGTGACCCGAAATACGGAGTCCTTCATGCTCTCGGAGAACGAGTCCACCTACATCCCGATCGGTTCCACGCATCGCCTGGAGAACCCCGGCAATATTCCGCTGGAGTTGATCGAGGTGCAGTCGGGTACGTATCTCGGTGAAGACGATATCGTGCGCTTCGACGATGTCTACGGCCGCGCTGGCGGCGAGACACCGCCCACCGCGGAACCTGCCCAGGAGCCCGTCGAGGTCGAAGCCGCCGCTCAACAACCGGTGGCCGTAGCGCCGGCTTAACCGGAGAGCCGTATCGAGCCGAAGTGCCTCCGGCGGCGCTGCTATGCGTCGCCGGAGCGTCCGGGCATCGCCGCATGCGCCCGACAACCGGTCGCTCGGAACACTGCACAGTGTTTTCAAGGTGATATTCTTGTGAAATCACTGGGGAAAACCTGACCACAGGTCGGTGCATCATGTTGAATCAAACGACGATCCGTTCGGTATTGCTGTTCTGTCTGGGCCTGGGGCTTTGTCAGCCGGCCGCGGCACAAGTGCTTCCGGACATCCCGTACGAAACGATTGACCAGGGCATCCGCACGGTGGCGCTCCAGTCGGCAGACTTGATAGAAACCGCCGGATATTCGGAATCGGCCCACGCGATACGTCAAGCCTGTAAGGACACCAGCTCGAGTTCTGTCAACTGTGCGATTTATTTGGCGGCTTACGGCGGCACGATTCTGATCCTGCGCGAGCACGAGATCGTCGGCACCTTTTACCGAACGATCGGTCAGGACGATATCGCTCGCGACTATGCGAACTGCGAAGAGGAGCCCGGTCTTATCGGCGACTCCACTGACCTTGGCAGCATGCATTGTTCGGAGCAGCTGGCGACCGACCCGCTATGGGCCGGTTCCCGCGCGGCGGTGTTGAACCTCGCGGATATCGCCGAGGCTGCCGGCTACAGCTCGGCCGCCCGGGACATGCGGGAAGACTGCCAGTATCCGGGCCCTGTGGGCGCTTGTGCGCTTGCGCCACAGCATCTGATTCTCGGCATCGCTACCGGGTCTGCCGCTGGAGAGAGCACGGGCGACACGACGCCGGTCTGCCAATCGACCGGTCTGATCACGCACTGCCCCACGCTGCGCCCGATTGATGTCACCAGTCTTGCAGACCTTGGTTTCGGTGGGCTGGATCAAACCGGCGATGGCATGTTTTCCGTGGCGGATCTCTCGCTGCTCTCCGGTAGTCGTCTGTCCCTGGACGGGCTGCTCGGCGGATTGCTCGCCGGTTCGGCGCAGCCGGAAGAGGGCCGAGCGGTCTGGCTGGCCCTGGAAGCCATCACGCTGGGACCGGCGGTTGCATCAGGAACCCCGCTTGCCGACGATTACTACGGCTTTTTACAAGCCCTCGCGGCAATGTCCGCAGAGCCAGCAGCCCTCCGCACCTCGCGCCGCGCCGCTCGCCTGACCCCGTAGCGAAGTGAAGGACTCCGACGCGACGGCCGGCGTGGTCGCGTCGTATCTGCCGCTGGTTGTCGACCTGGATCATTCCCTGATCCGTACGGATGTTTTCGACGAAACCCTGATCGATGGTCTGCGGCGTCAGCCGCTACAGACGCTGGCCTGCCTCAACGCGCTTCGGCGTGGTCGCGCCGCGCTGAAATCGGCTTTGGCCGATGCCACAACGCTCGACGTGGGCCGGCTGCCACTTAATCGCGACGTCCTCGGTTTGATCGATGACGCCCGGCGGATGCAGCGGCCGGTGTTTCTCGTGTCATCGGCTGATCAGCGGCTGGTGGATGGCATCGCCGATCGCCTCGGCGGTCTCGCTGGTTGGCAGGGTTCGTCGGAGTCGCTCAACCTCAAAGGTGCGCGCAAGGCACAGTGGCTGGTGCAACGCTTTGGTGACGGCGGCTTTGAGTATGTCGGTGATTCACATTCGGATCTCCAGGTCTGGCGTCATGCCGGCGCCTTGACCACTGTCGGGCTGGGGCCGTGGATGCGGCGGGCCGCCAACGTGCTCGGCCGCAACCAATCGGTGTTGGTGCTGCATCTCTCGGCCCCTGCTGGCGGGCGTGCACGGCTTCGTCCCTGGGCACGGCTGCTGCGGCCACGCCAATGGCTTGCCGCCGAGGGCGCGCTGTTCCTGACGCTGTGCATCTGCCTGCAGGCCGTCGATGCAGTGGTCGCAGCGCTACCGTTGATCGTCGGCTACTGGTTGCTGGGCAACAGCGGTCGTATGGGGGGCGGCGTTTTCGGGGCGCAAGTTCATCGTGGTCGTCCCGCAGCAGCGTCGATCGGCGACACCAACACCAGTACCAACCCCTACGCCGACGGTCGGCTGCGGCTGCGCACGGGTGCGCTGCTGTTTCCGTTCGTCGCGGTCTTGGGCCTGGTCTTCGTGAGCCGGGCTGGTGATTGGGCTTTGGGTTCGCTGGCGGTCCTGCACGCCGGGTTGTGTGCGGTGTCGACCTACGCAGGCCCATCTCACCCCAGGCATCGCTGGCTGCTGGCCGCAGCACGGCTTGCGACTTCGATCCTCACGGGGGTGCTTTTGGCCGTCCAGTTCAGGGCGTGACCGGAGCACATGCGGTGAGCAGTTGACCTTGACTGACCCCATGGCCTTGCACGTAGTCGATGCCGAGATCGAACAATGCCTTGACCAGGATTTTGTTGTGCGCGTGCTCGGCGATCAGAGGGAGTTTCAGCGCTCGTCCCAACTGAATGATGGATTGGAGAATGGCTCTGTCCTGGTTGTCCTCCAGAAAATTTCTGACCAATGAGCCATCGACCTTCAGGTAGTCCAGTGGTAGCTGTTTTAGCCGCGAGAACGAGCAATAACCTGAACCGAAATCGTCCAGCGCGACCTGGCAGCCCAGCTGCCTGATCTGGTGGAGCGCCGCCGAGGCTTCGACCGGGTTCTTCATGGCGAAGGTTTCGGTGATCTCCACGGTGATGTAGCGGGCGTCGTCCAGGTTGGTCAGAAGAACGGCTAGCCAGTCTTGCAGGCAGGCTTCATTGGCCAAGGTATAACCGGACAGATTGATGTGCATCCGCTTCATATCGAGACCATCTAGGCGTTGAGTCCCCATCCACTGCATTAGGCGGGCGAGGTTTCGCACATCCAGCTGCCCGATCAGGCCAAAGCGCTCGGCGGTCGGGAGAAACTGGCGGGGAAGCCGAGGTTTTTCGTCGCCGTTACAGACGCGTGTCAGCACCTCGTAGCCGAGGTATTCGCCCGACGGTTGGAGTATCGGTTCTGCGAACAGACACAGGCGGTCCTCATTGAGAATGCCGAGCACGTCCGAGATCCGGCAGGTCTCGTCAGGCGATTGCGGAGCATGTGGCAACGTCGCCGGTACCGATCGATTCCTGCCGCCCCGCTTGGCGTCTTCGACTGCAGTGGTGAGCGCGGCGAGGACCTCCTCGGTCGAGTGCATCACCCCAGGGCCGACCCAAGTCGCCCCAACGCTGGCGGTTAGGTGCGTCGTGAAACGCGCCGCTGTCAGGTCCAGCCTGCGCAAGGCCTGAACGATGCTGTCCGCTTCGCGCTGAGTGGCGTCCAAGTTCTCGGCAGCTAGGACCAAGACGAACTCGTCGGCGCACAGCCGCCCCGTCGCAAGGACATGTTCGCGATGTTGCAATAGCCGCCCGATGCGTCGCAGAACGCCGTCCGCCGCGTCTCGTCCCACCACATTGTTCACGATGCCGAAGCGATCCAGGTTGACCAGCAGTACGCCAAACCCACCTGTGCCGGTTTCGTGCACCTCTAGGCTCATCGCATCAATGGTTCCGCGAATGCTAACGCCGTTCTGAACGCCTGTGATCCTGTCGTGCTCGGAGCGATAACGGACGCGGCGGAGCAACTCGTCATGCTCGGTTGCATCGTGGAAGCACGCCATGGCTCCGACGAGTTGACCGTTTGCTTCGGTTAGGGGTTTTGCCCGCCCGCGTATCAGCCGGCCAGGTTGGCCCGAGTCCGGTCTGATGAGCATTTCATAGGCAGGTGTTTCGATGCCTTTCAGCGCTTTGGCCAATGGGAATTCATCAGGCTGGTAAAGCGTCCGACCGTCGAGATGATAAACCCCGAAAATTTCAGCCCAGTGATCAGGCGATGTAATGACTGGGCCATGTCCAAGCAGCTTTTCAGCATTGGCATTCTGGTAGATCACATGGCCGGTCGGGTTGATCAGCACCACACCGTCATTGATGTTGTCGAGCAGCAGGCTGACCGTCTCCAGCAGCATGTCTCGGGACATGGTTTCTCGCAGGGCGTGCACGGTTGTTGGCAGCGAAACGCGTGATTTCGTCGAGTCACGGAACTGAGACATATCCCCACCTTCTATTGGCCTTTTTTGATCACACTACTCCCATTTACGATATTTTCCATCGTAAATTTCATGGTCTGACCAGACTCAAGATTCAGCCGTTGGCGTCGATACCTGGGCCAAGTTCTGAACAAGGCCAGCCCCACAGTGCTAGACACCATCACCCAGGAATCCGTGATTCGGCTGGCGACCCAGCAGACCCTGCCTGCGCCGCCACAGGTGGTGATGCGGTTGTTGCAGGTGTTGCGCGGCGATGAGTTTTCACTGGCTGATGTGGTCGCGGTGGTGGAGTCCGATGTGTCGTCGGCCGCGGCGGTGATGGCGGCCGCTAATTCCGCGGCCAACCGTGGCGTATCGCCGGCCAATTCGGTGCGCGACGCGGTAACGCGGCTGGGCATGAGCGCAACCCGGGATCGGGTGATGCATCAGGCGATGCAGTCGGCCTTTCAGCCCCGACATCCTGCGCTGACCGGTTTGTTGAGCAAGGAGTGGGCGCTGGCTGCTGCAGTGGCGACGATGCTCCGGCGGGTCGCAGACCCGGAGTTCGGCTTCGACGATCCGGATGCCGCCTTTACCGTCGGTCTTTTTCACAATATCGGCATGGTTCCACTGCTCAGCGCCGCCCCGGCGCTGATCGACATCGGTTCGGCATCCGGCTACTACACCTCCGCGCGGCATCACGCCAGTGCGCTGGGAGGCGCACTGGCGCGTCGCTGGCATCTCGGCGATGCCGTGTACAAGACTGCGCTGCATTGTCTGCGTCCCGCGGCCGAGCCTTGGGGACCCTGGATACTCGTGGGGATTGCCCGGCAGCTCTGCGCCGAGCAGCTGGGGCATCAGGTGGCTTGCGATGCCGAGTCATTGGAACGCTCCATCGTCTTGGCGCAGCGCGCGTTGGATCGAACAGATGTGATCGGCTGGCTGCAAGCACAGGGGGCCTATGCCGCCTGAATGCGGGCGCTGCGTGGCGGCGGACTTCCAGGGATAATCCACGCTCTGACTCGGATGGAGCCACGCGTGCGATTCGTGTTGTCTTGTTTGCGCGCCTGTGGGCTGACGCTGGCCGCGGGGGCGTTCGGCCTGCCCATGGTCCTGTTGCTGGCTGCATCAACGCATGCGCCGGGCTCGGTGCCCGTGCCGGGTGACATCTGGCCGGACTCGCCCGGTATCGCTGCGTATTTCACTGCGTTCGAACAGGTGCCGATGGCGCGCGCCCTGCTGAACTCGGTTGTCTTGCTGCTGTTGTTTGTGCCGACGGCGCTGGTGACCGGCAGCCTCGGCGGGTTTGGTATTCGCCTGATGTCGCCACGTTGGCAGTTGATCGCAATCGCCTTGCTGGTGGCGGCCGCCTCGGTGCCCTATGCCGCGATCTGGTTGCCGCGTTTCATGTTGTTTCAGTGGCTGGGCCTGGGAGGAAGCTGGATTCCGCTGTGGGCGCCTGCGCTGATGGGCGGGCATCCCCTGCTGGTCCTGCTGTTCTACGTTTCGGCTCGCGGCATTTTGTCCTCGCAGATCGATGCAGCCCGGCTGGAGTCGGCGGGCTGGTTGCGAATCTGGTGGCGTGTCGCCCTGCCACAGATGCAGCCGGCGTTGCTCGCGGCGGCGTTGCTGGCGACTGCCTGGTGCTGGTCCAGTTTCACCGAGCCGCTGCTCTACCTGCACAGCGAACGTTCACAGACGGCGCCGCTCATGCTTTATGCCCTGGAACTACTTGGGGCGAGCAACTGGTCCGTGCTGATGGCGGCTGCCATGGTGCTGGCCGCACCGGTGGTGCTGATCTTGCTGGTGGTCCCGCGGATACTGAATCGATCGGTAGGAGGGTGATTTGAGCGCTGCACGATGGGTGGGCTGTTGGGCGGCCGTGTCGCTGACTGTTGCTGCCTGCGGCCGTGATGCGGGCGGTGACCATACGGCGTTGCGCTTGCAGGCCGTGGCCGACCCGGTCGAGGCCAAGGCATACCGCGGCCTGATCGCGGCATTCGAGGCGCAGCGTCCAGATGTGCAGGTGGAATTCATCCCGGTGGGGCGTCACCCCGAGCATGTGACCCGCCTGACCACGGCATTCGCTGCCGGCAACGCCCCCGACCTGTTCCTGATCAACTTCCGCCGCTGGGGGCAGTTCATCGCCAGCGACGTGCTGGAGCCGGTCGGCCCACTGCTGGACGAGGCCGGGTTGCTCGACCGCGATGCGTTCTACGCGCCGCCGCTGGACGGCTTCACCGTCGATGGCCGACTGATCTGCATGCCGCAGAACGTGTCGTCCCTGGTGGTTTACTGGAACCGCGCGTTGTTCGAGCAGTACGGGGTCGAGCCACCGGCGGCGGATTGGAGCTGGCGCGAATTTCATGATGCTGCAAGGGCGCTGACCCGCGATAACGATGGTGATCGGCGAGCGGATCTTTATGGTCTCGATGTCGATGCCTCGATCATTCGTCTCGCGCCCTTCGTGTGGCAGGCGGGCGGTCAACTCGTCGACGATGTGCAACAGCCGACTCGATTTGCCCTGCGCACGCAGCGGGCCGTGACGGGGCTGATGTTCCTCAAGCGATTGAAGAACGAAGTGCGGGTGATTCCGCCTCTGATCGAGCGGCGCGCCGAGAGCCCGGACGCACGGTTCATTCGCGGCGGGGCAGCGATGACGCTCAACAGCCGGCGCTTCTCGGCGACCCTGCGCGCCGTCAAGGGCCTGGATTGGGATGTGGCTCCGCTGCCGCAGAACCAGCAGGCTGCTTCGGTGCTGCATGCCGATGCCTATTGCCTCGGGCGCCAAAGCCGTCACAAGGCGGCAGCGCGGGACTTCATTGCCTTCGCCACGGGGGAGCAAGGTCAGGCGCTGCTGTCAGCGTCCGGGCGCATCGTGCCTGTGCGCAAGTCCGTGGCCGAAAGCGAGGCATTCCTGGACCCGAATCAGCCCCCGGCGTCCGCCCGGGTTTTTCTCGACACCATTCCGACGTTGCGCCGGACGCCGAACATCCCGGTTTGGTACGAAATCGAAACGCGGATTAACCCGATTATCGAGGAGTGGATGTTCGAGTCGGTCGCGCAGATGGCCGGCGAGCAGAACTTCGGGTTGAGGGACGGTTATTTCCTGGTCAGCCGCATCGAGGCCGCGGCGGGTGACTTGCTGCGACCGCCGGCTGCAGTGGACGACGGCTCGTGAGCCAGGTGGCGCCGGCGGTGGCCGGCCTGGACATTGCTGACCTGTCGGTCCAACTGGGCGGGCAAACGGTTTTGCACAACATCGAGTTGCGCGCGCAACACGGCGAGTTTGTCGTGCTGGCAGGACCTTCGGGTAGCGGGAAATCCACGCTGCTGCGAGCGATTGCCGGTTTGCTGCCCTGCGCCGCCGGGCGCATCGCAGCCGGAGGATTCGCTTTGGATGGCTTGCCACCGGGCAAGCGCGATATCGCCATGGTGTTCCAGGATCATGCGCTGATGCCGCATCTGACAGTTGCCGGAAACCTGATGTTTGGGCTGCGCGCTCGCGGCACTGCACGCCGGGTCGCCCAGGCGCGGGCCGCCGATGTGGCCGAGCGGCTGGGGCTCGGCGGATTGCTGCACAGACCGGCCTCGCAGTTGTCGGGCGGTGAGCGTCAACGCGTAGCGCTGGGCCGGGCGATGTTGCGTGATGCACGGTTGGTATTGATGGACGAACCCTTGTCGAGCCTGGATGCGCCGCTGCGCGCACGCATGCGGCGCGAGATTCTGGAGTTGCACCGCCGCCAGGGCTGGACCACGGTTTATGTCACCCATGATCAGGCTGAAGCGCTGTCCATGGCCGATCGGCTCGGCGTGCTGATCGACGGCGTGTTGCAGCAGGTGGACGCTCCGCTGGCGCTTTATCAGCAGCCCGCCAATACGGCCGTCGCGGCCTTTCTGGGTCAGCCGGCCATGCAGTTGTTCAATGCCGAGGCGAGTTCAGCTGGTGTCTGGCTGCTCGGGCGTGACCGGGCAGTGACGCTGGGCGCCGAATCCGCCCGTCTTGTGGCCGGCATTCGCGCCGAAGCGGTCGAGGTGGACGGCTCGCTCTGGTCACCGCTGCAGAGCGGTAGCTGGCCCGTTCCGGCACGGATCAGCCGGGTGGAACACCTCGGCGATGTGCAGTGGCTGCATTGCGATGTGGGCGACGAGTCGTTGATCGCCCGTGTCGAACCGGAGAGGCGATACACGGCGGGAGCACCGATTGCATTGGCGCTCTCACCTGATCGTGTGTGCTGGTTCGACGCGCGGACCGGACTGCGCCTGTGAGTCGTGGTGGCGGACTTGCGGCGATCGCGCTGGCCGCGACCGTCGGACTGGTGATGCTGCCCCTGGTCGCAACGCTGGTGCTCGCGGGATTTCGCTATGACGCGCTGAATTCGCCAGTCTGGATTGGGTTCGATCACCTGCGCCGGCTACTCGCTGATCCGCTATTCCTGACCGCTCTCGAAAACTCTCTCTGGCTGATTGTGGTCGCCGTACCGGTCCGGCTGTTGCTGGCTCTGGTGCTGGGCTTGCTACTGACTGATCGCGGCCGCGTGGCGCGTGCGGCATTCGTGCCGGTTTTCACGCCGGTGGTGCTGCCGGAACTCGTCTGGGCCATGGCCTGGCTGTGGATTCTGAACCCCTTCTTCGGCCCGGCCGCATGGCTGCTTAACACCTTGGAGGTCGGTGGCGCGCAATGGCTGCTGACATCGACGGGCGCACGCTCGGCGATTGTCGTTGTGTTGGGGTTTCTGATTGGTGAGCAGGTGCTGGTGATCATGGCGACGCGGCGCCACATTCCGCCGCAACGCTATGAGCTTTGCGCGGTCGAGGGAGCCGGTGGGTGGTACAGCTTTTCTCGCGTGACGCTGCCGGCATTGTGGCCGGTGTTGCTGATGCTGGCGGCGCGTGATGTCGTGCTCGTGCTGCAGCTGGCGTTCGTGCCGTCACTGATCGTGACCAAAACCGGGCCGCAGTTCGCGACACTTTATCTGCCGCATTACATCTACCAGAACGCGTTCGAGTATTTGCGGTTCGGTTATGCGGCGGCGATGAGCGCCGTGCTCGTGCTGGCGGTTATGGTCGTGCTGGTCGCGCAGTTCTGGTTGCTGCGACGCTGGATCCGGATGGGCTGATCAGCATCAGGCCATGCGCGGCCAGTTCGCCAGCCGTCGCTTGCTGCGCCCCGCCTCACCGTCGCTCCCGCCGGCTCTTGCCAGCGCACGGGCGAGTTCCGAGCGGGTCATCCGGGGGTCAATCACGCGATCGATCAGGTTTTGTTCCGCCGCCGGCCACGGTGCATTGGCGCGGGCCATGTCGTCGATCATCTGCCGGCGCATCGCATGGCCCTGTTCTTCGGGGAGGGCGGATAGTCGCCGGCCATGGGCCACGTTCACCGCGACTGCCGGGGCCATGAAGGAGATATCTGCGCCCGGCCAGGCCAGCACCACGTCGCTGCCCATGTTGCCGCCGGACATATTGCAATGCGCCATGCCGTAGGACTTGCGGACAATCAGGCTAATGCGCGGTACCGAGGACTGATGCAGCGCCTCGATGAAGTTCATGATCTTCAGCGGCATCTGGCGTTCTTCCGCCCGCTTGCCGACAAAGAACCCCGGCGTGTCGTGCAGAAAGAGCAAGGGAATATGGAAGGAGTCGCAGAGACAGATGAAACTGGTCGCCTTTTCGCAGGCACCCGGTCCCATGGCGCCAGCCGTGACCTTCGGATTGTTCGCGAGGATGCCTACAACCTGTCCATCCAGCCGGGCGAGCGCGGTGATCAGGCTGCCGTCGTAGCTGGGTTTGAGCTCCAGCAGCGAGCCGGTATCGACGATCAGTTCCAGTAGCCGGTGCATGTCGTAGGGCTGGCGCGGGTCCGACGGAACGGTCTCCAGCAAGGCCGGAACCGGTTGATCGGTCGGCTGGGTGGCGGGTAACCGGGGTGGCAAGGCAGCGGCGCTGGATGGGAAATACGACAGGCAATGGCGTGCCAGTTGCAGCGCATGGGCATCGTCATTGGCGAACAGATCGACCAGCCCGGTGGTGTGGGCGTGCAGGGCCGGGCCGCCGAGGGCCTCTGACGTGGCCTGTTCACCCGTGGCGATTTCAAGAATGGACGGCCCGCCGACACACATGGCGGTGCCCTTGGCCTGAATCACGATGTCGGAGACCGAGGCGGTCCAGGTTGGTCCGCCGAAGCATTCGCCGAGAATCAGCGTGAGCAGGGGCACGCGCCGGTCGCGTGGCGCGTGGTCGATACGGTAGACCATGCTCATCATGCCGTCCGAACCCATGATGTCGGGAACGCGCGCGCCGCCTGCGTCGCCGAGGTGGACCAGCGGCAAACCCTTGCGGCAGGCATAGTCCATCAGCGCCATTTGCTTGCTCACACCCACACGCCCGCCGGCGCCCGCGAGTACGGTGACATCATCTGCGCTGACCGCCACCGGTCGGCCGGCAACCGCGCCGTAGCCACAGATCTTGCCATCGGCAGGGGTTCGGTCGCGCGCCTCTGGCATGTCGCTGCGTGCCAGCAGGCCGAGTTCGTCGAAACTGTCGGCATCGACCAGGGAGGCGATGCGTTCGCGGGCGGTGAGCCGCCCCTTGGCATGCTGGCGGGCGATGCGCTGCTCGCCGCCCATGGCCAGGGC
>OOGU01000096.1_pt1 | contig 21353 bp, 20 predicted proteins | sample 1670261 | NCBI WGS metagenome assembly OOGU01 (sample SAMEA98137168, study PRJEB22522) | marine metagenome | biome: marine biome; feature: marine water body; material: sea ice | place: Arctic Ocean | collected 04-Sep-2015 | depth 1.3 m
ATCTTTGACGGTGTCGACGAACTCGCCCTGACGTTTCCTGTCGAAACCTTTTGGCGATGACAGATTCAGAATCGGATCCGCTCCATTCAGTAGAGGGACGCCCTGGTAAGTCGTCGGTAGAAAACCGCTGGACCACAGCGGCGTACCGCAACGAGGACCTCGCGGTCGACTCCAAGGCTGACGCCTCGCCGGTGACCGACGCCGACCGCGCCGCGGACGCCGTCATCGTCGCCCGGCTCGAGACCGCCTTCCCGGACATTCCCGGCGTTACCGAGGAGCGCGCGGACACCCATGCGCGGCTGCAGCAGCAGGGGCTCGAGCGCTTCTTCCTCGTCGACCCGCTCGACGGCACCAAGGAATTCATCAACAAGAACGGCGAATTCACGGTGAATATTGCTCTCGTCGAACATCGTCAGCCCGTCGCGGGAGTCGTCTACGCCCCGGCGAAGGAACGCATGTTCTTCGGGTACGGCTCGGGAAAAGCGTTCGAGGAAACGGTAATTGCGGACAAAGATGGCAAGGGCGAAGGCAAGGCACGCGCCATCGCAGCACGAAAGCCCGACGCCGACGGTCTGATCGTGATCGCGAGCCGGACCCATCGGGACACGAAGACCGACGAATACCTCAACCTCTACAAGGTGAAGGAATTTCTGGCCGCCGGCTCCTCGCTCAAATTCTGCCTGATCGCCGCGGGCGAAGCCGACCTTTATCCCCGTCATGGCCGCACGATGGAATGGGACACGGCCGCCGGACATGCCGTTCTTGCCGCAGCGGGCGGCAGCGTGACCCAGCTTGACGGGACGCCGCTCCTTTACGGCAAGACGGAGCGCGGACTCGACAACCCCTTTTTCGTCGCACGCGGCGCCATTTCCTGAACCACGAGCACGTAATCCCCTGAACCCCGGATCGGCTTTGCCGATCCGGGGCCCGGTGCTGTCGAGGCCGTCGGAGAAGATCAAGCTGGCCGGCGCAAACCGCGAACTGGCCCCCCGACCGTCGGAGGTTCGCGCCGGCTCCGCCACGCGAGCATAGCTGCAGGCGGAAGAGCTTGTCGGGTATGTAATTGCAAGGCACATGCCGCGCCGCTCGCGGCCTTCAAACGCACAAACGCCTGCATCCATGCGTCAGAGAGATACGGAACGCCGCCTCCCCGTCTCCCAAACGGGCAGGCCTGTGCCGGAATGAGGCAGGTCAGGGCTTCTTGATCCACTGCCCGGGCGACTTCTCGACATACTGGCCGGAAGGCGTCTTCTTGATGAGCTTCTCCGCGGCGAGCTTCTCGACGGCGTTGAGGCTCGCCCCCGCCGTCTTGCTCGCGATCTCCTGATAGGAAGCCCGGCGGCGCAGGTTGATCTCGTCGACCATGGCCTTGAGTTCAGGGCTTGGCGTCTTCGTCACGATGCCGACATAGCCACTGAGTTTCTCGCCGACGAGCCCCTGTGCCTTCGCGGAATCGAGGTCGATGGCAAAGCCGGGTGCGGCGAAGAGAAACGAGAGGAAGAACACCAGCAGCGGAAGACGAGTCTTGTTCGTGATACGCATGTCCGTTTCCTCCTCAGAACAGGTCCGGGTTCTCGGCAAGCAGTTCGTCGAGATCGCGATCGACCTTGACCCTGACTTCCTGTTCGATCTTGACGTTCAGATTGATTTCGATCGGCTTGTCCGGCGCCTCGATCTTGACCGTCGGATTGCATGCACCGAGAACCAGCACAAGGCCGGCAAGCACCACCGGTACAGCGGTCCTTCCGATGCTTCCGGCACCGGCCTTCTTTCGACGCAGGTTCGTACTTTGCAAGCTCATGGTTCCGTTCCGGGCTCCGTCTCGTCTGCGGCAGGCGGCGCTACCGAATTCGATTGCTCTTTGATGAGTTCGAGCGGCCTGAATCCAACGGTACCACGCCGGAGTATGTCCGCAAGCGATCCTTCGAGTTTCACGTTGATCGCGAAGGGATATCCGTCATAGAGGTCGGGATTGGCACCACGGAGATTGAGGCGAAGGGTAACGTTGCCATTGGCATTGCCTGAAAGCCCGCCCTCGAGTTCCGTATAGTGAAAATTCTGCAATGCATCCGTCAGCAGCTTCGTCTGCTCTGTCGAAGCCGCATCGGCAGCGCCACCTCGATAGACGATGACCCCGTCATCCTTCGCGGAAATCGCTCCGTCGAGCAGAACGGGGTCGCCATTGCGAATGGCGATCGGCACCCTGCCCCCGATATGCCCCGTCGCCCGGAGACCGGGGACGTCGACGATCTCAAGCAGCGTTGCGAGGTCCACATTGTCGACGGTCAGCATGAATTCGGCATTCGAGGCGGTTACGGCCTGCCCCGACGAAACGAGCACAAGCTTGCCATCGGCGAAAGGCCACGACGCATCGACGATCTTCAGGCCATCGCGTCCAAGTTCGAAGGCGATCTTGCCGTCCTCGAGCGGGACGCCCGCTTCGAGCGTTCGCACGGAGAGGACCTGCACACCTTTTGTCCGCGGAGGAAAAAGGCTCGAAAGCTGCACCGTTCCATTCACACCTTCGACAGTCGCGGCGGATGCAACAAAACCCACATTGTCGAGCGTCACGGTTCCCGCCGTCGCTAGATTTCCGTCGTCGAGCCTCGCTTCTGCCGAATAGGTGGCCGCACCCTTCATGCGCGTCACTACGCCTTTCAGGACCGGCAGAACCGTTTGCAGCTCGAGTTTGTCCGGCTTGAAGGCAATTGACGCATTTGCGTGAACGCGCCCCTTGCCGGCCGCGCGATCGTAACGCGCATCGATATCCGCCAGCCGCGCGCCCCGGATCGCAGGCAGGGCGCTGCGAACGACAAGGTCGGCCTCGATCAGCGAGCCTTCCATGATGGCAGGCCCTTCTAGCGTCACCGGCGCAAAACGCTCGGGCCGCGCGAGGTCGGTCGCCTTGAGCCCGATCAGTTCCAGGCGATAGGGCGTCGCGGCGTTGCCGAACGTTTTCGAGAACCGCAGGTCGCCCGAGAACGACACTGAGCCGGCGGCGGTCTGCTGCAACGACAGGCCGCGCGCCGTTGCATCGGCCAGGACGCGGACATTTCCGCCGTCGATCTCCACGGTCGCCGCATAGTCGACATCGCCCGCGACATCGAGGTAGAGCCGCTTCAGAACCGGCAGAAGGCGTGCGGGCGTGACACCGTCACCGGAAAACGAAAGCGCGCCATTTGCTTGTGCGGTTCCCTTCCCGGCTTTCGCTTCGTACCGCCCTTCGACGTGCAGCAGGGATACGTCATCCGACCCCTCGATCACGCTGGAAAGATCGGCGTCGACTTCGATATCCGTTTCGTTCAGCCGGACCTGCCCGACCGCGAGAAGCGGTGCGAAGCGCGGTTGCGGCCCCGCTTCGCTGATCTGCACGCCATCGGACGAGATCGCGAGCGCGGCCTCATCGGGACGAACCGTCGCCGGCCCCGCCAGAACGACGTTTCCGCGCGGTGTCTCCACCTCGACGACGACGTTTTCGACATCGATCGCGGGCAACCGGAGCGGCCCGCCGCCGCCCTCGCCTTCGAGCAGCGGGTCGAGGGCACCGAGCGAGATGCCCTCCCCGGAAACCTCAACGCGGGCGCGCGCCTCGCCGACGCTGATGGATTGCACATTGCCCGACAGGAGTTCGCCGAGCGAATAGGAGACGGTCACCTTGTCGGCAGCCAGATCCGGCGACGACCCGGGACCGATGGCGATATCCGAGAGAGTGATGCTCCGCAGTCCGATGAACGAAACGCGGAACGAAACGGGTGCGATCCCGCGCTCCGCCAGCGCGCGGCCGATCACCTGTTCCGCGAGCGGCGCGCGCTGCTGCCAGACATAGACGGCCGCACCGCCCGCCAGCAGCAGGAAAGCACAGAGGATAAGTAGAGTTCGGCCCTTCCACGATTTCAGCACGCGCACAGAATCCTTTCGCCGGCCCAGCCTCGCCGCCCTCTTCCGGTCACCGTTTCGCCATGCTGTCCCGTCACTATGGCCGTGCCTCGATCGTTGTGATTCTACTATAGACTTTGGCATCGATTGGCGGCGATTCGATGGCGCATCCACGCAGCTACCAGAAGGAACGAAGGCATGATGGGCACGAATATCCGGACAGGGGATAAGTTCAATGCAATACGCGGGGCCGCATGGGCGTTCGCGGCACTTGCGATGCTGACCTTTGCCGCTGCCCCCGCCATGGCCCAGTCGAACGGGCAATCCGGCGGCACCTACAATGAAGACGAAATCGTCAAGGAAGCGGGCGATTTCTTCGGTGCCGTTTCGGAAGGACTGGCGGATGCCGTTCACAGCATTTTCGAGGAATACGGCGAGCCCAACGCCTATATCAAGGGCGAGGAGGCAAGCGGCGCCTTCGTCGTCGGCCTGCGCTACGGCCAGGGCGAGCTGGTGATGAAGGAAGGCACGCACAAGAAGGTCTTCTGGCAGGGCCCGAGCGCCGGATGGGATTTCGGCGGCAACGCGGTCAAGGTCTTCACGCTGGTCTACAACCTGCCGGACGGCGAGACGATCTATCGCCGCTATCCCGGCGTGGAAGGCAGCGCCTATCTGGTGGGCGGCATCGGTATCAACTACCAGCAGCGCGACGATGTGGTGCTCGCGCCGATGCGCTCCGGCGTCGGCCTCCGGCTCGGCGCGTCGGTCGGCTACCTGAAATACACGAAGTCGCGGGAATGGTTGCCGTTCTGACGCAGCCCGCACCGAAAAGCCCGCACGGCCGCGCCGCGCGGTGGAAGGCGCATGCCTTTTCTGGCAGTCTGTCGCGGTTTTCAGCCGATGCGGGGACCCCATGATCGAGAGCCTGATGCTGATCGCGCTTGGCTTTCTGGTCGCGACGCTGTTCGCGATCATCGCCGCGCAGTTCGTCTGGCGCCGCGCCGTGAAGGTGACGACGCGGCGGCTTGCCGGCGACGGGGACGAAGCCGAAAAAGCGGCGAAAACCAGGGACATGGACGAGCTGCTGATCCGCCAGGAGCGCGAACGGGCGCCGCTGCAGGCCGAACTCGAAACGCTGCGCGCCGAACACCGGGAATTCGCCGGCGCGAACGAGGAACTGGCCGGCGCGAATGCGAAACTTGCCAGTGAAAACAAGGACATGGCGAAAGAGGTGACGCGGCTGAAGGCCGAACTCTCGGCCCTGCGCGGCGACATCGAGAGCGCCGCCACGGAACGCGCGGAGCGGCTGGCGGCGGTGCGGCGCGCGCTCGACGGGCTCGAGACCGCGATGACGAGCGAGGCGCGGCAGGGCGAACACGCCGCGGCCGCCCCGAGACCAGCCCTCGAACCGTCGAAAGGCGAGCCGGTACGGGCACTTGAGCCCTATCCCGGCGAGCGGGACCTGGACGACGACGCGGCGGCCGATGCGCGCACGCTGGCGGAGGTGAAAGCCTCGCTTGCCCGGCTCGACGCGATGGGCCTGGACAACCCGGAAGCCTTTGAAAGTGAAGACGAAACGCCGCCGGACGACGATCCGGACGAGGCCCCCGCGCCGGGCGAGCGCGGCAACGACAGGCAGACCGGCGCCGCACCGGCGGGCAACGACACCCATATCGGCGACAAGGCGCTGACGGACCGCATCCGCGCGCTCCAGGCCGGCGTCTCCCACTGACGGGCAACCTCTTCTTTTCATTGCCGGAATCACGGCAAGCTGATCTTCTTTGTGCGGACAACGCATCGGGGAGACCATCATGACTCCATTCGCTTATCCGCTGACCGGACTGGTCACGCTTCTGACGCTCATCGTCTATTTCTGGATGGCCTTCAAGGTCGGCAAGGCACGGACAACACACGGGATTCCGGCGCCGCGCATGGACGGGCCGGACGATTTCCTCCGTGTACTGAGGGTTCAGGGCAACACGGCCGAAAACCTGCTGATCTTCCTGCCGGCGCTGTGGCTCTTCGCGCTGACGCTGGGCGACCTCTGGGCGGCGCTGATCGGCGTGATTTATCCAATCGGCAGAGTGGTTTACGCCCGCGGCTACTATGCCGCCGCGCTGAACCGCTCGACCGGCTTCACCATCGGCCTCGCGGCAACGGTGGTGCTGTGGGCGGGCGCCGTGATCGCGCTCGCGATACAGGCGGTCGTCGCCTACCTCTGACGCCACAAGCGACTGATTTTACTGGAAGAATTGGTATCCCCTAGGGGAATCGAACCCCTGTTTTCGCCGTGAGAGGGCGATGTCCTAACCGCTAGACGAAGGGGACAAGCCAGTTCGGGCGTCTTTTAGGACGGCTTGGAAAACGGTGCAAGGGCAATCGTGAGCGGCCCCCCGACGCCGGCGTTGCACCTAGGGCACAGCCCCTAAAAAGAGCACCCCGCACTGCGTCATTCGACCGCACCCGGCCTGTTTTTGCGCTCTTCCACTCCGCATTTTCCAGAATCAACGTAACAATTTCAATGACTTATACTGCAATCCACACGCATCCCAGACTGAATTACATTTTTGCAACGCAACAAAATCCCAATTGACAAACTGTCACCTGAGGGCGATATTTGTCTCACGAAACGCCGGTCGACCTCCTCCCCGACTGGCTGGTTTCAGAATGCCGCCGGTGCCGGGGGAGGAGGGAGGATGGCACCGGCGGCACCCTCCCTCCCCCTCCAGACCGTTGAAATCGCAGGGCAATCATCGCCCGAGCGACGCTTTCGCGCGCGCGGACCGTCACAATTGCCGGGGATAAGGATATCCCCGCCCTCAAGGCCTTGAGCGGACAGGCGGAATCGGCGCCGGAGAGGCTTATCCCCGGCGGACCGTCACCGAACTGTCATGAGACCGTCACATGGACGCTCCGCCCGTGGATCCCGGCTTTCGCCGGGATGACACTTGTGGGGTGAGAAGCAGCGTGAAAGAGATATCCCCGTGTCTTCGCTGCACTTCTTGATGCTGCGGGCGAAAAAACTTGTCCCCGGTTTTTGGGTCCCGACCCTCCCCCTGTGGGAGGGTCGAAAAATTCGAGCTGGCGAAGAATTTTTCGGGGAGGGGTGAGCGAGGGAAACGGAGCGCGCGCCACATGCCGGAAGCGGAGTCCCCCTCCCCGAACAAGCTGCGCTTGTTCGACCCTCCCACAGGGGGAGGGTAGGAAGAGATGGCACCCGACTTACCCCATCCACCTGCCACCGTCATTGCGAGCCGCGCGAAGCGAGGCGTGGCAATCCAGAGCGGCGTGCTCCTGCGTGTGCGGCCCTAGATTGCCGCGTCGCGGCTGCGCCGCTCCTCGCAATGACGAAAGGGGGTGGGGAGTGAGAAAGGCGCGCCTCAGCGCGACGCGAAGCCCGATATGGGCGCGAGGACGACGCGGCCGAGCTCTTCGCCGGTCTTGGGGTCGATCAGGATGACGGCTTCGGCGCTGTCGGAGCCGACATGGATCGCGAGGCGGCCGTCGCCGAGGGTGACGGAGCGCACCGTTTCGCCCGGCGCGATGCCGACGCGGGAGACGCCGAAATGACCGGCGGGGAGCGCGGCGCGGCGCTCGCCCATGCTGCTCGCGCGCTGGATGATGACGGCGACAATGACCGCGAAGCCGAGCACGAGAACGGCGCCGAGCCCCGCGACGACGAATTTCAGCCGCCGGATGTTCGCCGGCGTGTTCATCCCCGTGGGCTCCGGCGCGGAAGCGGCCTGAGACGCACCGTGAGACGCCCCATGAGACGCATCGGAACCGGATGTTGTATCATTGGCCATGATGCCGATTGCTCCCGAACCCCACGAAGACAGAACCCATGCGCTCACCGTCGCCGAGGAAGACGGCGGCGCGCGGCTCGACAAGTATCTCACGCAGGCGCTCTCCCGCAAGGCGGAAGGCGCCGCGCCCGGCGGGGAGGCGGGCGAGGTGCTGTCGCGCGCGCGCGTGAAGCAGCTGATCGAGCAAGGCCGGGTGACGCTGGTGGGCGAGACGCGGCCGCGCCCGGCGGCGGACCCGTCCTACCGCGTGAAGCCCGGCGAGCGCATCGAAGTGACGGTGCCGCCGCCCGCCCCTGCACGCCCCGCGGGCCAGGCGATCCCGCTCGATGTCGTCTACGAGGACACGGAGCTGATCGTCGTGATGAAACCGGCGGGGCTCGTCGTCCATCCCGCGCCCGGCAACCCGGACATGACGCTGGTGAACGCGCTGATTGCGCATTGCGGGGCGACGCTGTCGGGCATCGGCGGCGAGCGGCGGCCGGGCATCGTCCACCGGCTCGACAAGGAGACGAGCGGGCTGATGGTGGTCGCGAAGACCGACCGCGCGCATCAGGGACTTGCGGCGCAGTTCGCCGCGCATGGCCGCGACGGGAAACTGACGAGGCGCTATACGGCGCTCACCTGGGGCGCGCCCGCGAAGAAGCGCGGCACGGTCGACGCGAACATCGCGCGCTCGTCCCACAACCGCTCGAAGATGGCGGCGCTGAAGACGCGGCTCGACGAGGACGGCGACGACGTGACGAGCGGCCGCCGCGCGATCACGCATTACACGGTGAAGCGGGAATTCGCCGGCGGCCTCGTCGCGGAAATCGAATGCCGGCTGGAAACGGGCCGCACGCACCAGATCCGCGTCCACATGACGGCGCTCGGCCATCCGCTATTGGGCGACCCGACCTACGGCACGGGCATGAAAAGCCGCGCCTCGAAACTGAGCGACGGCGCGCGCGCCGCGCTGACCCGGCTCGGACGGCAGGCGCTGCATGCGCATCATCTGGGCTTCGAGCACCCGGTGACGGGCGAGAAGATGAGCTTCGATGCTCCGTTGCCGGAGGATATGATGGAGCTGGTGGGGGAGCTGGGGGATGAGAAGGAGTAGTCTGCCCCAGACCACCTAGCCGATAGAAATAGACCTTCCCCTTCACTCGCACATCCATTTGCCCCCATCCAACGCCATATTGCGCCCAGTCGATTTTCAGAACAAAATAAGAACAAATTTGATCATGACTCATGTGCCTCGCACATCTAGATTTAGCGCATCTAAGGGGAAGGCAGCCAACATGTTGACGTCTATTGAGTTATGCGCAGGGGCCGGCGGTCAGGCCTTGGGCTTGGAAATGGCCGGATTCGAACACGAGGCGCTGGTCGAAATCGACCCTCATTGCTGCAACACGCTTCGGCATAACCGCCCCTCCTGGAATGTTCTTGAGGAAGACCTGAAGGTCTTCAAGGAAAGCGCTTCCAAATTCAAAGGCGTCGATTTGGTCGCCGGTGGCTTGCCCTGCCCTCCTTTTTCAGTCGCGGGAAAACAGCTTGGGGCCCGCGATGAGCGCAACCTGTTTCCCGATGCTATCGACATCATCGACGCCATTCGTCCGCGCGCGGTCATGATCGAGAACGTTCGAGGATTTCTTGACCCAGTATTCTCAGACTACCGTGAGGGCTTGAAAGCTGAACTCAAGAAACTCGGCTACAAGACCGTTTGGCACCTGCTGAATGCCTCAACGTTTGGCGTGCCGCAGTTACGGCCTCGCGTTGTGATTGTTGCTATCGAAGATGACAAATCAGACCTGTTCGACTGGGAGAACTTACCTACGCGCGCCCCAAAGACCGTCGGCGAAACACTTGTCGATCTCATGTCGGCCAATGGCTGGCGTGGCGCAAAGACTTGGGCAGCACGCGCCAATGAAATCGCACCGACCATTGTCGGCGGTTCGAAGAAGCATGGGGGACCGGATCTGGGGCCCACTCGAGCAAAAAAAGCTTGGGCCACACTCGGCGTGAATGGGATGACCATTGCCGAAGAAGCACCCGAGAGCAATTTTGCAGGCATGCCGCGCCTCACGGTCCCGATGGTCGCACGCTTGCAGGGATTTCCGGACAATTGGCACTTCACGGGGCGCAAGACAGCCGCGTACAGACAAGTCGGAAATGCTTTCCCTCCGCCAGTCGCACAGGTGGTCGCAGAAAACATCGGCATTGCCTTGCAGCGCAACAGCAGACCTCTTCGCCGGACAGCTTGAACCATAGCTAAAGGTTCTAGAATTCGAGGCATACGCCATATAGCTTCGGCGCATGAAGAGGATTCCAGAGAGCCTGGTCAGGGAGGGGCACCCTGACCATGAACGGCTCCACCCTATCTATCAGGATATCGTACAGCGCGCGGGCGGCCTCGCGGCGTTGCGCACTGACATTCCGGAAATGCTCCGCGAATGCATCGACGCGGTTATCCAGACACCGAAAACCGGCCGCCGGTCTTACGAAGAACTCGAAAAGACCGAAAAAACCTACATTGGCACGCGAGTAGAGATCATGTTGCGCGCCCATCTCGGACTACCGAAAGGAAAACTGGATACAGTCGTCGCGGGCGAAGATGTCGATATCAAGCACACAATGGGGTCCAACTGGATGATCCCGACTGAAGCCGTGGATCACATTTGCATTCTCGTAGCTGCTGACGAAGCGAAGGCCCAATGTTATCTCGGACTCATTGTCGCGAAGCCTGAGTATCTGACTGCGGGCCAGAACAAGGATGCCAAGAAGAGCATCTCAGCACACGGCTTCTCCCAAATTCTCTGGCTGATAGCTGGAGAACATTACCCCCCAAACTTCTGGCGCACTCTTCCTCCAGGCGACGTGGAAGCAATTTTCGCAGAGACAAGCGGAAATGGCCGCGTGACAGCACTCTTTCGCGCCGTTCAAAAGGTTGCAATTTCACGCGACGTCATAGACGCCGTGGCTCGTCAGAAAGACTTCACGCGGCGGATTCGAGCAGATGACGGCCACGGGACACGGGACCGGCTCGCGCAGGAAGGCATCGTGTTGCTTTGTGGCACGACTACCGCGCAGAAGAAACTAATCAAACGGTTCGGCCTGCAGGTCCGCGATCGCGGGGACTATATTTCCTACCGTGTCACGACAGAAGAAGAAAAAACAGCAGCCCGGGCCGCTGGTTTCAACGTCTGACATGGCTGACAAGATTTCAAAAGAGCGCCGTAGCGAGAACATGCGGCGCATTCGAAGCAAGGACATGAAGCCGGAAATGACCGTGCGCCGGCTCGTGCACGGGATGGGATACCGCTACCGTCTTCATCGCAAAGACCTTCCAGGGAAACCGGACCTCGTCTTTCCATCACGACGTAAAGTCATATTCGTCCATGGTTGTTTCTGGCATCAGCACGATGATCCAGCCTGCCTCGACGGCAGACCTCCCAAATCCAACACCGGCTATTGGTACGAGAAGCTACAGCGTAATGTCGAACGAGACCAAGACGCACAAATGCGGCTGGCGGCAGACAGATGGGAGTCCCTAGTGATTTGGGAATGCGAAACACAGGATGCCCAACTCCTCTCCCGCAGAATCCGAACATTCCTAGACAACATATCCACGCGCAAATAGATTGGTCTGCAAACGGACTATGGCTTTTCCATCTGCCTCATCCAAGACGTCTCGTCGAATGCCAATATCAAAGAAAAAGTTCAAGGAAGAACTAAACAAAAAAGCAGCAAAGGACATTTGCAGCGAGTACATCTTCGATTCAGATGTGTGGCTATTCTCAAAATACAGTACACTGAAGATCACGGGAACCTATGATGAATTTCGCAGAAGCATTGCTTCACAAATGGACGTGAATATAAATTGCCTGGGAATCGTAGGCAGTGCCAAATTAGGGTTTAGCACTTCACCCACAGAGAAGAAGTTCAAAGACTTTAGCCGCACGTCCGACATTGACTTGGTAATTGCCCATGAAAAACTGTTTTCCGATGTTTGGGAGCAATTCCGGAAGGCGTATTACGCCTCCGGAAACCAGATACTAAGACAGCATGCTCGTGACGTGTTCCGCAGATTCGTGGTCGTCAGCGATGTTGAGCACTATGAGAGCATCTACCTTCGCGATGTTTCCACCATGCTCGACGAAATGAAAAGAACGGTGAAAGCCAAACATCGCATTCCGTGCGCTCTCAACTATCGGATATATGCATCGTGGGATGATGCTCAACGATATCACATCCGCGGCATTGAAAAGCTGAGGGAGGGGACGGAAAATGTCGATGAATGACACCATCCAAGTTGGGCGGCCATCTGTAACAGAACTCGTGAACAAGCTTAGGGCCGAAGAGTATTTTATTGATCGAAATTTCCAACGACGGCTCGTTTGGACCGAAAAGCAGAAAGTGCGCCTCATAGAAACCATTCTTATGGGCTATCCGATGCCCGAAATATATGTGTGGGAACAGGAACCCAACGCAGAAACGGGAGCTCAAACCTTTAGCGTCGTCGATGGCCAGCAAAGATTGAACTCCATCGAAAAATTTATTGGAAACGAGTTTCCTCTCAAAAAGAGTTCTTTGGATTCAGAACGACAAAGCGAGTCATATGCGGGGAAACGTTGGCGCGATCTTTCCAACGAGGAGAAGACCTCAATCTGGAATTATGTGATCAATGTTCGACGCATCCCTAGCTCAGTTTCAGAAAAGGAAATTCGAGCGATATTTCAGCGGCTCAATGAAACTGACAAATCTCTTAATCCCCAAGAATTAAGAAATGCGAGATTCGACGGGCTGTTCCTCACAGCGGCAGTCAAAGTGGCTGACAATCCCTTTTGGAAAAAGTGGGAGCTTTTCTCACTGCAAACCATTCGGCGGATGGGAGACATCGAATTCGCGAGCAGCCTGCTGATCTACCTTCGTGCTGGCATTACCGGAGATACTCCGACCTCGATCAACGACACGTACGACAAGCACAATGACAGATATCCCGAGCGCGAGAAGGACATCAAACGGGTTGAACAGCTTCTAAGAAAGATCGACCGTATATTTGCTCGTGATGATGAGGTTGCAGGTTTTTTCTCCACAACCGCGCATCTCTACACTTTATTTGTCGTTCTAGATCAGTTGGAGCTAACTAAGAAGCGTATCAAGACAGCAGACATTGAAGAAAAACTCTCAGACTTTGTTCGAGCGTACACGGGCAGACGACGTTACTCGTTGATCGAAAAATATCGTGTGGCCGTTAGCTCAAGAACTCGAAGCAAGCAGAGCCGGGAAGCTCGTGTGTATAGCTTAGTCGACTGGATTAACCGTTAGCATCTTGTTGTCATGATTTAGAGGCATTCTAATTTTTTGGTATCGTCGCAAGTGCGAGAGGTTCCACACCAGCTGCTCTTTAACTCCCGCCCCCCCGCGCCCATATAGGCTTGCGGTGGGGCATTCGCGCCGCCTTCTGCGACATTTCGCGCCCGGATCTGGCGGGAACGGACAAGATTCCGCCTGCGTTCGGGTGTCTGATAGCCTGACCGAGCCGGTCGGGTATTTCACCGGTGAGGCCCCGGGAAGGGGCCGATAGTACGAACGGGCCCGTCGGGGGCTCCGGGGTCTTTCCCGGGGCGCGCCGCGCGGGCCGGATTGGGGGTCTTTCATGGCCGACGCAAAGACTGCAAAGCCCGCCTCGAAGCTGCTGGCGCCCGCGCCGAACCCGGAAGGGTCGCTGTCGCGCTACCTGCAGGAAATCCGCAAGTTTCCGATGCTGGAGCCGCAGCAGGAATACATGCTGGCGAAGCGCTGGAAGGAACACGAGGACACGGAGGCCGCGCACCAGCTCGTGACGAGCCATCTGCGCCTCGTGGCGAAGATCGCCATGGGCTATCGCGGCTACGGGCTGCCCATCGGCGAGGTGATTTCGGAAGGCAACGTCGGCCTGATGCAGGCCGTGAAGCGCTTCGAACCGGAAAAGGGCTTTCGCCTCGCGACCTATGCCATGTGGTGGATCCGCGCCTCGATCCAGGAATACATCCTGCGGAGCTGGTCGCTCGTGAAGATGGGCACCACGGCCGCGCAGAAGAAGCTCTTCTTCAACCTGCGCAAGGTGAAGGGCCAGATCCAGGCGATCGAGGAAGGCGACCTCCACCCCGAACAGGTGAAGGAGATTTCCGAGCGGCTCGGCGTGACCGAGGACGAGGTGATCTCGATGAACCGGCGCATGTCGGGCCCGGACAATTCGCTGAACGCGCCGCTCAGGCAGGATTCGGAAAGCGGCGAGTGGCAGGACTGGCTGGTCGACGACGCGGCCGACCAGGAAGCGACGCTCGGCGAAAGCGAGGAAATGGAGCTCCGCCGCGAAATGCTGGCGGCCGCCATGGAAACGCTGAACGAGCGGGAGATGCACATATTGACCGAGCGCCGGCTGAAGGACGAACCGGCGACGCTGGAGGACCTCAGCCAGGAATACGGCATCAGCCGCGAGCGCGTCCGCCAGATCGAGGTGCGCGCCTTCGAGAAGCTGCAGAAGGCGATGAAGAACGCCATGCGCGAACAGGCCGACCAGCGGCGCGAGGCGCTGGCGGATTTCTGAGCTTCATCGGTTTTTGCGAAAAGAAGCGCCGCTCCGACCGGGGCGGCCTATTCTTTTTGCGACGATCAAACCAAACAAATCAATGTCATCCCGGCGAAGGCCGGGACCCATTGGTTCTCTCAGCCAGCATTGTAAAGGCTCCGCGTCTGCGGAGAACGGGCACTGCTTTCCGGGCGCTGCGGCAAGCTGAATTGCGAGTGGGTCCCGCCTGCGCGGCCGGAGCCGCTTCGGCGCGGCGAAGGCCCGGCCTTCGCCGGGATGACAATTCTGGTTGGGGATAGGCAGAATATTCTGACCGAAGAACCAGTTCCCCCCGCATTACGGAACCATCGGCAGGGCCGTCCGTTGATGACGGGCGGCCCTTCTGCTTCATGCGGGCGCGCGGGCAACAGGGCCGGGAGGCGACCGCCATGACCGACATTCCGGGCGCGACATCGTGACCGACGATCCGGATACGGAGCGCTCCGGCGGCCGCGGCATCCGCGCGCGCGTGTTGCGGGCGGAGACCTCGCTCGCCGTGCTCGCCGTTCTCGCCGTCCTCTACACGGCCTTTCTCGCGCAGAACCTCGTCGCGCCCATCGTGGCGGCGGTGGTAGCGAGCTTCATCTTCATGCCGCTGATGCGCGCCATCCCCTTCCGCTTCCTTCCCGATGCGGCGTCGGCCGCGATCATCGTCGCGCTGATCGTCGGCGCGCTCGGTGGCGCCACCTGGGCGCTTGCCGAACCGGCCGCGAAATGGGCCGGGCGCATTCCCGCCGCGCTGGAGGAACTGCAGCGCCGCTCGAGCGAAATCTCGAAGCCGATGGAGGCGATGCGCAAGGCCTCGAAACAGGTGGAGGAAATCACCAATGGCGGGCCGGAACCGCAGGCCGTGGTGATGAAGGAGCCCGGGCTGATCGAGCAGGCGATGGAGGCGGCCGGCCAGAAGGGCGCCTCGTTCCTGATCTTCATCGTGCTGCTCTATTTCCTGCTCGCGACCGGCGAGCTGCTGCGCGACCGCATCATCCGCTCGGCGAAGCGCCTCACCGACAAGGAGAAGGCGCGGCGGATCCTCCGCAGCATGGAGCGCGAAATCTCGACCTACCTGCTCTCGATCTCGCTGATCAATGCAGGGCTTGGGCTGGCCATCGGCACCTCGCTCTGGGCGATCGGCCTGCCGAACGCGGCGCTCTGGGGCGTGGCGGCGGCGCTGCTGAACTTCGTGCCTTACGCGGGCGCGATGGCGGGCATGATCCTGACGGGCTTCGTCGGCTTCATCGTCTTCGACGATCTCGGCCAGGCGCTGATGGCGCCCGCGATCTACTTCTTCTGGAACCTGATCGAGTCGCAATTCGTGACGCCGTCGATCCTCGGCCGGCGCCACACGCTGAACGCGGCGGTGGTGTTCCTCTCCATCGTCTTCTGGGGCTGGATGTGGGGCGTGATCGGCGCGGTGCTGGCGGTGCCGATCCTCGTGATGATGAACACCTGCTTCGCGCAGATCGAGGGTTTACGCAAATTCTCGATCTTCATCGACGGCCGCCCGCTGCCCGGCCAGGACCCGAACGGCAGCAACCTGCCGGAGTGAACTTGGCGGAGTGAGGCGTCAGGCCGCGCTGACGCCGGTGCCTATCGGGCAGGAAACGCCGGTGCCGCCGAGGCCGCAATAGCCGGCGGGGTTCTTCGCGAGATATTGCTGGTGGTAGTCCTCGGCGAAGTAGAAGGCGGGCGCGTCGAGGATTTCCGTCGTGATGCCGCCATAGCCCTGCTTCGCGAGCTCGGCCTCGTACATCGCCTTCGCGTCTTCCGCGAGCTTCCTCTGGGCGGGGCTCGTGACATAGATGCCGGAGCGGTACTGCGTGCCGACATCGTTGCCCTGGCGCATGCCCTGGGTCGGGTCATGGCTTTCCCAGAAGGTCTTGAGGAGCGTCTCGTAGGAAACCTTCTGCGGATCGTAGACGACGAGCACGACCTCGTTGTGCCCGGTGCGGCCGGAACAGACTTCCTCGTAGGTGGGGTTCGGCGTCATGCCGCCGGCATAGCCGACCGCCGTCACATGGACGCCCGGCACTTCCCAGAACTTGCGCTCGGCGCCCCAGAAGCAGCCAAGGCCGAAGATCGCCGTCTCCGCGCCTTGCGGATAGGGGCCCTTCAGGTCCGCGCCGTTGACGAAATGCTTGGACGCGGTCGGGATCTCGAAATCGCGGCCGGGCAGAGCCTCGCCGGGCGCGGGCATTTCGGTCTTGCGGCGGAGATTGAACATGGGGCGGGCCTCCTTCTCTGAACGCTTGTCCCTGATGTAGGTGAGCCTACGCCCCGCGAAAAGCCCTGTCAGCCTTCACGTCCGCGCGAGACGCGGCTCAGAGCAGGTGGTCGATGGGCAGCACGTAGCCGAGCCAGACGGGAATCCGCTGGAAAAAATCCGTCTCCGGCTCAGTTTCATGGCGGATGGGCGGCGCCGCGCCCTCGTCCAGCCAGACGATCTCGCCCTCTTCCATGAGCGTGCGCCAGCTGTTGGCGGGGCGGAGATCCGCCTCGATGGCGGAAGCGACGCGCGCGGCGAGTTCCGGGCTGTCGATCAGGATGCCGATCTCGGAATTGTAGCGGATCGAACGCGGATCGAGGTTGAACGAGCCGACAAGGATGTAGCGCCGGTCGAAGACGAGGGTCTTCGAGTGGAGCGTGGTGCGCGCCGGCGTGACGCCCGGCCCCGGCATGTTGCTGCTGCTCTGCGGGCGGGGCTTCGACTCGTGGAGCGCGACGCCGCTTTCGAGAAAGCGCTTCCTGTCGCGCGCATAGCCATAGTGAACGAGCGCGGAGTCCTGTGCGGCGAGCGAATTGGTGTGAAGCGCGAGGCGGACGCCGCGCCCGCTCGCCGCGGCGAAGGTGGCCTGGCGCGCCGGCGTCATCATCACATAGGGGTTCTGGATCAGGACTTCCTCATCCGCCCGGGCGACATTGGAGAGCAGCACCGTCTCGATCTGCCGTTTCACGGGCACGCCGACATCCTCGAAGACGGGGCCGGGCGCGGAGAGCACGAGCGAGGCGGGCGCCCAGACGAAACGCTCCTGGAGCGAGACGTATTTCTCCGCAAGCTCCATGACCTCGATGCGGCGCGGCAGCGGAAAGGCCTCCATGTCATAGGCAAAGACATCGTTCCAGACGGTGGCGAAACTGAACGGCATGGCTTCGCCTTCGGCGAACGCCTCGACGGGCACCGCATAGGGGCTGTTCCAGAAGGCGTCGAAACTCGCCGAAACCTCCTTCGTCATCGGCCCGGCGATGACGACGTCGCGGTCGAGGAAATAATGCTCCTCATCGAGCGCGAAATAGGTGTCGCTCACATTGCGCCCGCCGATGATGGCGACGGTGTTGTCGACCGCGATGATCTTGTTGTGCATGCGCTGGTTGAGGCGCGGAAAGTCGAGCAGCAACTCACCGTAGCGCAGATAGCGCGGGTAGAAGGAGGTGCGGAAGGCATTGTAGATGCGCACGTCGATGTTGGGATGATTGACGATCTGCTTGAGCGGCTCGGCATCATTGTCGACGAGATAGCCGTCGACCAGCGCGCGGACATGCACGCCCCGCTCCGCCGCGCGGAACAGCGCCTCGCTGATCGCGCGGCCGCTGCCGTCGAAATCCCAGATGTAATATTGCAGGTCGATGGTGCGCGCCGCCGACTCGATGGCAACGAGACGCGTCTCATAGGCATCCTGCCCGCCCTCGAGAAAGAAGAAGCCGGAATGGCCGGCGGCGACTTCCTCCGGCGGCACCAGCGCATGCCAGAGCGCGGTCTCTTCCGGCTCGGAAAGGGCGGCGCCGGGCGCAAGCGAAGGGTCGTGCCGCACCGACGCGCAGGCGCCGAGCAGCAGCGAAAACCCCAGAATGACCGGCAGAAAGCCGAGACGGCTCATTCGTTCCCCCGTGAAGCGCGGCCGCGCTGCCCGCGCGGTCCCTTCACATAACGCACGCGGCGCGGGATCGCTCCATAGGGCATTCCGCCGCCCCCCTGCCCTCCCTTGCCCTTGGCGCGCACGCCGGGCAAACTGCCCGAAAGAACAGGAAATTCAGGGAGAATTCGCATCATGGCCGAGCATGACCTCGTGATCCGCGGCGGCACGATCGTGGACGGGACGGGCGCGACGCCCTTCACGGGCGATGTCGCGATCGATGGCGGCACGATCACGGCCGTGGGCAAGGTGGACGGCACGGGCCGCCGCGAGATCGACGCGCAGGGCCTGCTGGTGACGCCCGGCTTCGTCGACATCCACACGCATTACGACGCGCAGGCGACCTGGGACCCGTATCTCACGCCCTCGTCACAACATGGCGTGACGACGGTCGTGATGGGGAATTGCGGCGTCGGCTTCGCGCCGGTGAAGCCCGAAGCGCGGAACGAGCTGATCGACCTCATGGAAGCGGTGGAGGACATTCCGGGCGCGGCGATGCATGAAGGGATCAAGTGGGAATGGGAGAGCTTCCCGGAATTTCTCGACGCGCTGGACAAGCGCCGCTACGCCGCCGACATCGGCACGCAGATGCCGCATTGTGCGCTGCGCGTCTATGTCATGGGTGAACGCGGCATCGACAACGAACCGGCGACGCCGGACGACATCAGGCAGATGCGCGACCTCACCTATGACGCGATGCAGGCGGGCGCGCTCGGCTTCTCGACCTCGCGGACCGATCTGCACAACACGCTGAAGGGCGACCCGGTGCCCGGCACGCTGGCGGCGAACGATGAACTCTTCGGCATTGCCGACGCGCTGAAGGAACACGGGAGCGGCGTCTTCCAGATCGCGGCGACGCATCGCGAGATGGAACAGGAATTCGACTGGATGCTGAAAATGGCGAAGGAGACCGGGCGCATGGTCACCTTCCAGGTGCAGCAGATCGACGAGGCGCCGGACCTTTATAAAAAGATGCTGATGCATCTGGACCGGGCGCGCGCGGAAGGCGTGACGAATATTCGCGGCCAGCATTCGGGACGGCCGGTCGGCCTGCTGATGGGCTGGCAGACCTCCGTGCACCCGTTCATCGGCTTCCCGGAATACCGGCCTTACGCACAGATGCCGTTCAGGGAGCGGATCGAGAAGCTGAAGGACCCGAAGGTGCGGGCCGAAATCACCGGCGGAAAGAATGTCGACAAGCTCGGCGCCTTCGGCACTTTCATCACGACGTCCTTCCACAAGATGTATCCGATGGGCGAGCGCGAGAATTACGAGCCCGCGCCGGAGGACTCGATTGCCGCCGTGGCGGAACGCGCAGGGAAAACGCCGGCGGAAGCCGCCTATGACGCGATGATGCTGAACGAGGGGCAGGCGCTGATCTATTTCCCGCTGTTCGGCTATTCGACGGGCGACTACACCGCCATCGAGGAAACGCTGCGCCACCCGCAAACGGGGATCAGCCTCGCGGATGGTGGCGCGCATGTCGGCGCGATCTGCGACGGCGGCACGCCGACCTTCATGCTGACACACTGGGCGCGCGACCGCACAAGGGGGCCGAAGCTCCCGATCGAGGAGATCATCCGCATCCAGACGAAGGACACGGCGGAGCAATACGGGCTTTACGACCGCGGCGTGCTCGCGCCCGGCATGAAGGCCGATGTCAACGTAATCGACTTCGAGAACCTCGCCATGCCGCAGCCCGTCATGGTGTTCGACCTGCCCGCCGGCGGGCGGCGCCTCTGGCAGGGTGCCAAGGGCTACCGCGCGACGGTGCTTTCCGGCGTCGTCGTGGCGGAGAACGACGAGCCGACCGGAGAGTTGCCCGGCCGGCTCATTCGCGGGGTGCAGGGAACGGCGAAGAGGACAAGCGCGGCGGCCTGAGAAGAGGCGCAGCATTTATTATCGTCACCACCCTCCCCCTGTGGGAGGGTGGTCCCGATGGCTGGACTTCGGATGCGTTCGAAGAGTCTCAGGACTTCGCGCGCCCCAGAAACCGGGCGAGCGCGGCCCAGGGTTCGATGCTCCAGCTTCTGCGTCCCGCGCCGGAGGGCGAGGAGAGGACGAAGACTTCCGGGAAGTCCGCAACGCGGCGCTGCTGGCCATATTGAATGCGCCCCGTCGGCACGCCCATCCAGACGCTCGCCGCCTTTTTCGAGGTGAAGGCGACGGCGCGCGGACGGCAGCGGCGCATCTCTTCCTCGAAGCGTTCCACTTCGAAGAGGCCGGGATCGATCTCGTGATCCATGCCAGAAGCGCGCTTGGCCATGTCGGTGAAGCCGATGCCGAGATGGATGAGCTGCGGATACTCATGCGGCTCGTAGAGGCGCGGCGTGATGCCGGTCTCGAAGAGCGTCTGCCAGAAGCGGTTGCCGGGATGGGCGTAATAGGCGCCGACGGCCGCCGAGCGGCGCGACGGCGCGGTGCCGACAAAGACGACATCGAGGCCGGGGACGAGAACGTCCGGAAGTTTCTCGCCGCGCGTGTTTCGCCGGAAAGCCATCACGCCTCGTCGGTGGACATGCCGAATTTCAGCAGGTTGCCATGGCAATCCCAGACGTAGAATTCCTTCATGCCCCAGGGGCGCGTCTGGAAATCCGAAATGCGTTCGCCGTCGATAGGGTTCACGCCGATGCCTTTCTTCGACAGCTCCTCGTAGAGCGCAGGCACCTGGCCACCCCGGATGTAACAGGAGGTGCTTTCGGGATAGATGCGGTCATCCGCGAGCCAGAAATGGATTTCCATGTTGTCGCGACGCGCGATCATGTAGTCGCCGAAGAGTTCGGTCCTGAAGCCGAGCTTCTCCTCGTAGAAGTACTTCGACTGCTGAAGGTCGAGCGAGGCGAGAACGGGAATGGCGATGGCCTGGTCGGTCATGGGAGGCTGCTGTTTGCGGCGGATACAGAGAGTTTAAACGATCCGCATTGAGCGATGAAGTTCTTGTCGTCCGCCCATGGGCCCCGGCTGTTCCCGGTTTTCGCCGGGACAGGCGCCGGGGTGACAGTTGTATCTTTCAACCATCACAACAATCTCGTCACCCCCGGGCTTGACCCACTGCTGTCCGGTTAAGCATATGCGATCTCCAGTTGCGCTGGATTTGGCGGTGTCGGATCGGGTGGCGGCTGCAACAAGTGGTGGATACTTCGTCGGGTGAGGAGGGTTGCGGGCATGAGACGG
>OOGU01000098.1_pt1 | contig 21239 bp, 19 predicted proteins | sample 1670261 | NCBI WGS metagenome assembly OOGU01 (sample SAMEA98137168, study PRJEB22522) | marine metagenome | biome: marine biome; feature: marine water body; material: sea ice | place: Arctic Ocean | collected 04-Sep-2015 | depth 1.3 m
GAAGTGCCACCGGCCGAAGACCGGGACGCGATCCCGCCGACGGCCCCGGCCGAGGCGCCGACGGACGCCAACGCGGACGAAAGCCCGGCAGCGGCGCCCGAACCCGCAGAACCGGCCGTTCCGCGCGCCGAATAGGCGAAATACGTAGAAAAGCCCGGCGCGGGGCTCCGGCCCCGCAGGGACACTATTTTTGTGCGGAGCTGCGTTTGCCGCTTCGAATCGTTTGGCTTGGTGTAATCTAGGGGCCCATGACGCGGTACATATTCATCACCGGCGGCGTGGTTTCCTCCCTCGGCAAGGGTCTCGCATCCGCAGCGCTCGGCGCGCTTCTGCAGGCGCGTGGCTATTCCGTGCGGCTTCGGAAACTCGACCCCTATCTCAATGTGGACCCGGGGACCATGTCCCCGATCCAGCATGGCGAAGTCTACGTGACCGACGACGGGGCGGAGACGGACCTCGACCTCGGCCATTACGAGCGCTTCACGGGCGTGCCCGCGAGCCGCGCCGACAACATAACCACCGGCCGCATCTACCAGGAAATCATTCAGCGCGAACGGCGCGGCGATTATCTCGGCGGCACGGTGCAGGTGATCCCCCACGTCACCGACGCGATCAAGGAATTCGTGCTCTCGGGCAACCAGGGCGTCGACTTCGTGCTCTGCGAGATCGGCGGCACGGTGGGCGACATCGAGGGGCTGCCGTTCTTCGAGGCGATCCGGCAGCTCGGCAACGAGCTCGACCGGGGCCAGACCTGCTACATCCACCTGACGCTGATGCCCTTCATCCCGTCCGCGGGCGAGATGAAGACGAAGCCGACGCAGCATTCGGTGAAGGAACTGCGCTCCATCGGCATCCAGCCCGACGTGCTGCTGTGCCGCTGCGACCGGCCGATCCCGAAGGACGAGCGCCGCAAGATCGCGCTCTTCTGCAACGTGCGCGAGACGGCCGTGATCCAGGCGATGGACGTCGACACGATCTACGACGTGCCGAGTGCCTATCACCTGGAGGGCCTGGACGACGAAGTGCTCGCCGTCTTCGGCCTCAAGGACGCCGAAGAGCCGAACCTCGCGAGCTGGCAGACCATCACCCACAATATCCGCGAGCCGGAAGGCGACGTGACCATCGCGATCGTCGGCAAGTACACCGGCCTCAAGGATGCCTACAAGTCGCTGACGGAAGCGCTCGTTCATGGCGGGATCGCGAACAAGGTGCGCGTGAACGTGAAATGGGTCGAGTCCGAGATCTTCGATACCGAAGACACGGCCTACTACCTCGAAGACGTGAACGGCATTCTGGTGCCGGGCGGCTTCGGCGAGCGCGGCAGCCAGGGAAAGATCCGGGCGGCGGAGTTCGCGCGGACGCGGAACGTGCCCTATTTCGGCATCTGCTTCGGGATGCAGATGGCCGTCATCGAGGCGCTCAGGAATGTCGGCGGGCTTTCCGGTGCCAGCTCTACGGAATTCGGGCCGACGAACGAGCCCGTGGTCGGCCTGATGACCGAGTGGATGCGCGAGAACGAACTCGTGAAGCGCGCGGCGAACGGCGACCTCGGCGGCACGATGCGGCTCGGCGCCTATGAAGCGTATCTGGCAGAGGGAAGCCGCGTCGCCGAGATCTACGGTTCGACACGGATCAGCGAGCGGCACCGGCATCGCTACGAAGTCAACATGACGTATCGCGACCAGATCGAGAAGGCGGGGCTCGTCATGTCGGGCGTGTCGCCGGACGGATTGCTGCCCGAGATCATCGAGATCCCGGAGCATCCCTGGTATGTCGGCGTGCAGTACCACCCGGAATTGAAGTCGAAGCCGTTCGAGCCGCATCCGCTGTTCCGCTCCTTTGTAGAAGCGGCGGTGGAGCAAAGCCGGCTCGTCTGAGGTGACGTCGCCAAACTGTCATATGTCGTGATGTAGAGTCGCGGCATGACAGAGATCACACCGCATTTCAGCTTTGCCGCGCCAGAAGACGGGCTGCTGAAACGCCGTGCGATCAGGTTCATCGAGAAACTCACCGGCCAGCCGGAATTCGTCTCGCTCTATCTCGGCAATCGCGCCGACCCCGTTCCGGGCGAACCCTTCTTCGAAGCGGCGCTGCGGCTCCTTGCGCTCGGGATCGACCATGATCGCGAACGGCTGGAGGCGGTGCCGAAGGAGGGACCGGTGATCTTCGTCGCGAACCACCCGTTCGGCGTGGTGGACGGGATCATCGCCTGCGTGCTGGCGGGACGCGCGCGGTCCGACTTCACGATCCTCATCAATGCGGTGCTGACGCAGCCTCCCGAGATGGAGGGCTACAGCCTGCCGATCGATTTCCGCGAGACGCCGGAGGCTTTACAGACGAACCTGCGTGCCAGGGCGGAAGCGCGGAAGCATCTTGCGGCGGGCGGGGCACTGCTGCTGTTTCCGGGCGGCACGGTGTCGACGCGCGCTTCGCTGCTGTCGGGCGAACCAGCGGGAGACCCGGCGTGGAAACCTTTCGTGGCGCAGCTCATCCAGCGCAGCGGCGCCACGGTCGTGCCCTTCTATTTCGAGGGCGAGAACAGCTGGGCGTTCCATGCGGTCAGCCATGTGAGCGCGACGCTGCGGCTCGGGCTGCTCTTCCGCGAGGTTCATGCCCGTATGGGCAAGACGATGGCGGTGAAGATCGGCGAACCGATCCCGGCCTACGCGCTCAACGGCATCGGTGACCGCACTGCCATCGCACGGCATCTCTGCCGGCTCACCTACGAGATGGGCGGGCGCGACATGCCTGTGCGGTACGGACAGCGGCTTTCACGCCGTCTCGGTCTCGAGGTGGAGGAGGCGGCGGGAGGCGAGCCGCCACGGCCCCGCCTCCGTATCGCCTACTGAGCTCAAGCCGTCTGCTTCTCTCCGCGAATAGAAGCCTGAACTTCCGCGAGAAGTTCGGCATTGCCGAACTGCGCAGCTTCCGCGTCCAGTTTGCCGAGCGCGAATTCCGGCGGCACGACTTCCGGGCCTTCGCCGGCGGCGAGCGGCGGCGTGTAGTAGCCGAGTGCATAGCTCCCCAACGAATAACCGATCAGGGCCTGAAGCTCGGGCGAGAGCGTCTTCGCGATCTCGGGCGGGCAGGAGAGGTACTGGTTCTCTTCCTGGCGGAGCCAGCCGAGCGTGTAGGTGATGTTGATGCCGATGCGGTCACCGTTCGACACGTTGGCGCCGCCGCCATGGAAGACGCCGCCGGAATAGACGAGAACCGATCCGGCGCTCATCTCGGCATAGCCGATCTGGTCGTCCGTCGGCTGATAGTCGTCGGCCCAGTCGAGACTGCCGGGGCAGACCTGCGTCGCGCCGTTCTCCTTCGTGAAGTCGGTAATCGCCCAGATCGTGTTGAACTGCGGCTCTAGGTTCTTGAGGTATGTGCCCCATGCCCAGCGGTCGCGATGAATCTGCTGTTTCGGCTGGCCCGGGCGGATGCGGATCACCTGCGTCAGGTGAAGCTGGATGCGTTCGCAGAAAGGTTTGAGGAAGCTCTCGGCCGCCGCCACGATCGTCTTGTTTGCGACCATGTCGCGGCAGGCGGCGGAGCGGGCGACGAGGGCGCCGGTGCGCGTGGTCTTGCGGCCGGTGAAGTCGTCGCGGCCGGGCTCGGTCGCGTCGATATAAGGCATGGTTTCGGTGAGGACCTGCGCGATCTGATCTTTCGTCAGCACATCCTTCAGGATGAGCGCGCCGTCACGCTTCAGCACGGCGAGGATTTCGTCGGGGCTGGCTGTGGCGGGCAGGGTTTCGAGCTTCGGCATTCTATCCTCCCTTTCTGGAGCGGCGCTTCTCTGGTTTCGGCAGGAGCGGGCGGAGCATGGCTTCGAGCTGCGCGCGCTGGCGTTCAGGCGGCCATTCCTCGCGTTCGAGCGTCGCGCGGATGCAGAAGCCGTCGATGATGGAAATGATCGCGTCGCCGGTGACGGCGGGATCGATATGAGCGGCGAGGAGACCTTCGCGCTGCTGGTAGCGAATGATTGCGGCAAGACCGTCGCGGAATTCGTCGTAATAGGCCTTGTTGATGCGGGCGAGGGCGGGGTCGCCGATGGCGCGGCTGAAGAAGCTCATCCAGACGCGCCAGTCGCGCATGTTCGCTTCGTCGACCGGCAGGATGAGGCTCGTGAGTTCGACCAGATCCTCCGGCTTTTCCGGGGTGCGCAGCATCGCGAGAATGTTCTGCGAGACATGGTCGAGGGCGGCGAGAAGGACCGCGTCCTTGTCCTCGAAATAGTGGGTGATGGTGCCGGTCGTCGCATTCGCGGCGCGGGCGACGTCGATGAGCCGGGTGTTATCGATGCCCTGCTCGCCGATCACCGAAATGGCGGCTCTGGCAATGTCGCGGCGGCGGGCATCATGGTCGATCTTTTTTGGCATAATGGTGATTATATAAAAATCCCGAACAGATGCAAGACGGGACTTCATCTGCGGGAACGCTGCCGACAGGTATGGCAAGACCGTCAGGCGGAACAGGAGCCTTCTTCGAAAATTGTCTTGTGGGAAAGCTGTTTTGCTCAGCAGCATGAAAGGCTGTCCCCGATGACGGAGAAGACCGATGAAGGACGTCGCTATTGTTTCCTATTGCCGCACGGCCATTGCCAAGGCGACGCGAGGTGCGTTGAACCAGACGCATGGCATTCCGATGGCCGCCCATGTGCTGAACGGGGCCGTCGAGCGGGCCGGAATCGAAGGCGGCGAGGTCGAGGACGTGGTTCTCGGCTGCGGTCTGCCCGAAGGCGCTACGGGACACAACGTGGCACGGAACGCTGCTCTCTGGGCGGGGCTCGGCACGGGCGTACCGGGCCTCACGGTCAACCGCTATTGCGGCTCGGGCGTGACGGCCGCTTCGATCGTCGCCAACCGTATCGCAGCGGGCGAGATGGATGTCGGCATTGCGGGCGGGGTCGAGAGCATCAGCCTGGTGCAGATGAACATCAACCTGAAGGGCTTCTTCTACGAACCCCTGCAGCAGAAGATGCCGGCCGTCTGGTGGTCGATGAACCAGACGGCGGACTACGTCGCCGAGAAATACGACATCTCCCGGGAGGCGCTCGACGCCTATGTCGTGAAAAGCCAGAACCGCGTGGCCGAGGCCGCAGCGGCCGGAAAATACGCCGAGGAAATATTGCCCTTCAGGACGGTGATGAAGGTGACTGACAAGGAGACGGGTGAAAGCAGCATGAAGGATGTGCTGCTGGACAAGGACGAGGGACCGCGGCCGGACACCAATGCCGAAGGGCTCGCGAAGCTGAAACCTGTTCTCGAAGGCGGCACGACGACGGCGGGCAACGCCTCGCAACTGTCGGATGGTGCGGCGGCCATGGTCATGATGGATGCCGATCTCGCACAGAGGCGCGGACTGCCGATCCTCGGGCTCTTCCGGGGCATGGGGCTTTCCGCCGTTGCACCCGAAGAGATGAGCATCGCGATCACGCCTGCCATCCGGGCGGTGATGAAGAAGCACGACCTCAAGAAAGATGACATCGACCTGTGGGAACTGCACGAGGCCTATGCCGTGACGACGCTCTACAACCAGCGGGAACTCGACACGCCCTGGGAAACCACCAATGTGAATGGCGGGGCGATCGCGCTCGGGCATCCCTATGGCATGTCCGGCATCCGCTATCTGGGCTCGGTCCTGATGGAGCTTGGCCGGCGCGGCAAGAGCAAGGCCATTGCAGGCGTCTGCACAGCGGGCGGGATGGGAACCGCTGCCTATCTTGAGCGGGTCTGACCGCGAAAAGAAGCGGGCTCATGTCTGCGCATGAGCCCGCCATTCAATCTTCGAAATGAAGTCCGCGCTCAATCCGCGAATTTGGGCCGGCGCTTTTCCAGGTTGGCCATGATGGCTTCCTTCTGGTGCGTGCCGCCGATGAGCTTGTCCTGCTCGACGGATTCCGACATGAGGATCGCGGCTGTGTCGCTGTCCGGCACCGCGTTCAGGATGCGTTTCGCGGCGCGGATGGCGGACGGGCTCTTGTCGGCGATCTCGCGCGCCGCGGCGAGCGCGTCGGCGTAAGGATCGTCGCAGAGGCGGGTTGCGAAACCGAGTGTGAGCGCTTCCTCCGCCTCGAAGATGCGGCCGGTATAGGTGAGGTCGCGGATGACGTCCTCGCGGGCGAGGGTGCGCATCAGCGCCATGCCGGCCATGTCGGGAACGAGGCCCCATTTGATCTCCATGACGGAGAAGCGCGTGCCGGGCGCGACGAAGCGCATGTCGGCGCCGAGCGCGACCTGAAAGCCGCCGCCGAAGGCGACGCCGTGAACGGCCGCGATGACCGGGACGGGCACGTCGCGCCAGACAAGCGCGGCATATTGCGCGCGATTGGCGATGCCGTGTGTGCGTTGTTCGAGACGGCCGGTGACCTCCGACTTGTTCGCTTCGCGCTCGCCGCTTGCCATGCGGCCGAAATTGCCCATGTCGAGACCTGCGCAGAAGGCGCGGCCTTCACCCGAGACGACGACAGCGCGGACCGACTTGTCGGCCTTGAGTTTCTCACCGGTGTCGAGCAGCGCCATGAACATCGCGTCGTCGAGCGCGTTCATCTTGTCGGAGCGGACGAGGCGGACATCGGCGACGCCGTCGGTGATCGTGGTCCTGATGCGCTCTTCCATGGCTCTCTCCCTGCTGGTTTTCACGTTTTCTTGCCAAGAGTCATAACCGCCCGGCGGGCGAATACAAGGCCATGAAAAAGACGCGGTGCTTTACGTCGCGTCACGAACGAAGCGCGCGGGAGAGCCGCCGTTCCGACGGTCCCCTCGCCAGGAAGCTGTGATATAGGCTGGCCGGAAGGCATTCATCGAGGGAGAGGCGCAAGCCGGAGAAGCATGGGACAGGCAGTGGCAGTCGAGGGCAGGGCGGAGGAGATCGCCGCCAGGGTCGAGGATTTCGTGCGGAACGTCGTTGCGCCCTATGAGCAGGACCCGCGCTGCACGGCCCACGGTCCGACGGAAGAACTCGTTGCAGAACTGCGCGGCAAGGCGCGTGCCGCCGGCGTGATGACGCCGCACATTCTCGGAGACGGCAGCCATCTGACGCAGCTCGAAACGGCGCTCGTTCTCCGCATGACCGGACTTTCGCCACTCGGACCCGTCGCCTGCAACACCGGCGCGCCGGACGAGGGCAACATGTATCTCCTGGGCAAGATCGGCAGCTCCGAAATCCGTGAGCGGTTCCTGAAGCAGCTTGTCTCGGGCGACGCACGTTCAGCCTTCTTCATGACGGAACCCGCAAGCGAAGGCGGGGCGGGGTCAGACCCCTCGATGATGAAGACGACCTGCCGGAAGGACGGCAATCACTGGGTGATCAGCGGGCGCAAGACCTTCATTACCGGCGCCGAAGGCGCGAAGGTCGGCATCGTCATGGCGAAGGGCGACGACGGCGCCTGCATGTTCCTCGTCGACCTGCCGCATCCGGCAATCCGCATCGAGCGCGTGCTCGATACGATCGACAATTCAATGCCGGGCGGCCATGCGACCGTCGTCATCGACGAATTGCGGGTGCCCGCGGACCAGATGCTGGGCGAGAGCGGCGAGGGCTTCAAATATGCACAGATCCGGCTCAGCCCGGCACGGCTGTCGCATTGCATGCGCTGGCTCGGCGCCTGCATCAGGGCGAACGAAATCGCGACGGACTACGCCAATCGCCGCCAGGCTTTCGGCAAGGCGCTGATCGACCATGAGGGCGTCGGCTTCATGCTTGCCGAGAACCTGATCGATCTGAAGCAGGCGGAGTTGATGATCGACTGGTGCGCGCGGGTCCTCGATACGGGCTCGCTCGGTACGGCGGAAAGCTCGATGGCGAAGGTTGCCGTCTCCGAAGCGCTGATGCGGATTGCCGACCGCTGCGTGCAGGTGATGGGCGGGATGGGCGTGTCGGGCGACACGATCGTCGAAAAGATCTTCCGCGAAATCCGCGCCTTCCGCATCTATGACGGTCCGACGGAAGTCCACAAGTGGTCGCTCGCCAAGAAGATCAAGCGCGACTGGGCCGGCAAGTCCCACTAAGGAGGATGCCCGCCTTCAATGCGGGAACATGGCGTTGAAGAGCCACTCGGCCTGAGCGACGAGCCGCTCGGTCGTATAGTTCTTCGGGTCGGTGAGCCGCAGATGGACGAGCTGCTCCGAAATGGCGAGGAGCATCCGGACGGCGAGCTCGGGGTCGGGATTTGCGAGGTCCGGCCCGTCGATGCCTTCCGCCTTCAGCCCGGCCGCAAAATGGGCCTGTGTCATTTCGCGGGCCTCTCCGAGCCGTTCGTAGAGTTCGGGCGGGCCGCCCTGGCTCGGCATCAGCAGCATGCGCCATGTGGCCGGAGAGGCGTCCACGGCTTCGAGAACACCGGCGACGCCCGCCGCGTAGCGGGACTGACCCCTCGCAGGTTCACGCTGTCCGGCCTTGAGAAAGGCCTCGGCGGCGCTCCTGTATTCCCGGTCGACCATGGCAAGAAGGAGTCCGGAGAGATTGCCGAACTGCTGGTAGATGACGGTGCGGCTGATGCCGCAGGTTTCGGCCACCCGGTCGAGCGTGACAGCGTGGAAGCCTTCGCTGTCCGCCAGATCGCGGGCGACGTCCATGATCTGCCCGCGGCGCTTCTCGACGCTCATGCGGCGCCGGGGCGCTGCCTTTTCTGCTGTGGTCTTGCGATTCATGCTTGCTGTCATCCTGCGCCGACTGTAACTTACAAATTGTAACTTATGAATTGTAAGTTTTCCGGAGGGAAGCGATGGAAAGTCTGGAGGCCTTGCAGGCAAGGGTCGTGGCACAGCGGGACAAGCTGCCCGACATGTACGGCAACGTGGACTTCTCGATTACGCCGGAGCGCTTTGCGGGCGACCTTGACGATACGAGCATGCAGCTCAACGAGGGCGACCGGGCGGCGCGGCAGCGGCTGCTCTCGGACCCGGAGACCGTCGCACGCGCGCGCGCCTACACGATGCTGGGCGATGCGACGGCGGATGCCTATGCAGCGCTCATGCCGCAATACGGCTTCCGGCCACTTGTCTCGATGCTGACCGAAGCATGCGACAAGGGCGTGGAGAATGTGCCCGATGCGCCGCCGGAACTCGTCGCCTTCATCCGCGAGATGGAAGCGACCCCCGCCTGGATCGACATGAGCCTGATCGAGGAGGGAGCGCGGGTAAGCCGGAACCCGACTGCCAATCTCGCGCCCTTCGTGGTGCGCGGCGCTTTCGTCGCCACATTCCTGAACAAGTATTCCGCGCTGCCGATGGCGCTGACGGGCACGCTGTCGCATGAAACGGCGGTGCGCCGCATCAAGGAGACGGCCAGCTTCTTCACAACGACCTCGCTTCCCGGCGCGCTTACTCGATACGGCACGGGCTTCAAGGCGGCGGCGATGGTGCGCCTCATGCATTCCATGGTGCGTTTCAACATCCTGAGAAGCGGGCGGTCATGGGACGTGAACACGTTCGGCATTCCGGTGCCGCAGGTGGATCAGATGCCGGCGGGCACGATCGCGGTGTTCCTGCTCGCGTTCAAGCTGATGCGCGAAGGGCGGACGGAATTCACGCCGGCCGAACGCGCCTTTGTCGAGTTCAACCGCTATCGCTGCTGGCTTCTCGGCCTGCCGGAAGAACTGCTGCCGACAACGCCGCAAGGCATCTACGATGCGATGGTCGTCTATTCCGGCACGCTCCGGGACGGCTATGACGACGAGACCTGTGGCGCGCTGGTGCGCGCGACCATGGCGGCCTATTTCCCCTCGGACAAGTCGCTCAAGAGCCGCATCTTCAACGCGCTTGAACGGGCCTTTGCGCGCGTCTATTTCAATCGCGCCTTCCTGCGCGGCGACAAGACAGGCAAGGCGAAGAAGATGGGCGTGGAGCTCAGGCCCTACGACATGCCGCTGTTCATCGCGCTGGGGCTTTTCGTCTTCGGGCGCGAGAAACTCTATGCGCTGGCGCTTCGCATACCGGGGCTTCGCGACGCGACCGACCGGCGGCTCATCAGGAAGATCGACAAGCTCCTCGTCGAGTATGGTCATGCGGAGTATACGACCGACGCGTCGAAATATTCCGACGATACGATCCGGACTGCTCACGCAAAGGCGGCATGAGGAAGAGGGCGATCACGCCACCGCGCTCTCGGGCTGGGTGTTCACCATGCGCGGCAGTGTGACCGTCACGACCGTGCCGACGCCCGGCTCGCTCTCGAGCGCGAAACGGCCCTGCATGACGTGAAGCAGTTCGGTGACGAGGGCGAGTCCGAGGCCTGCACCCTCGAAGGCGCGGTCGAGACCGGCATCCGCCTGCCAGAACGGCGTGAGAGCCTGTTCGACTTCCTCTTTCGACATGCCGATGCCGGTATCCCGGACGCGGACGATAGCGCCGCCGTTTGAATCGCCACAAAGCTGCAGCGTCACCGAACCTCCAGCGGGAGTGAACTTTACCGCGTTGTTCAGCAGGTTGATCAGAACCTGCTTCAACCGGCGCTCGTCCGTCTCGATTGCGGGGAAGGGCGGCGTTGCGTCGAAGATCAGTTGCACGCCGCCGCGTTCGGCCCGGCCGCGAACGATAGACAGGCAGTTGTTGCAGACGCGCGCGAAATCGATCTTCTGAGACGTGATGGCGAGACCGTCGAGTTCGATGCGCGAGAGGTCGAGAATATCGTTCACGAGCGAGAGCAGATGAGTGCCCGCGTTGTGAATGTCATGGGAGTAGCCCCTGTAGCGCGGGCTGCCGAGCGGACCGAAGATTTCCTGCTGCATGGCCTCGGAGAAACCGAGGATCGCATTGAGCGGTGTGCGGAGTTCGTGGCTCATGTTGGCAAGGAATTCGGTCTTCGCCTTGTTTTCACGTTCTACAGATGCGTAGAGCTGTGCTTTCGCCAAAGCCGTGGCCAGTTTTTTCTCACGTACATCGGCATCGGCTCGCATGGCAATAAGACGATGGTAGGCGCGCAGTCGGATTTCCTGTGCAAGCGCGGCCATAACCATTGCCATGAACATCATGAAGCTGAAATGAACACTCTCGTCCGCGAACCCGACGGTCGAGCGCACCACAGCAAACCAGATAGACAGGATAAAGAGGAAAGAAACAACAAGATGAATGCGGGAAAGAAAGAAGAGCCCCATGGCAACGACCAGAAGCCCGAAATTAGTCGATTGATACACGTCGTCCGTCAGATACATCTGGACGGCTGAGTTCAAGACGCAAAGCCCGACAAGAGTAAACCCGGCAGCATGAGAGAATCGATTTTCGAGGAATTCGAATTTGACTCCAAGACCTATTGCCGCGGATACCGCCGCACTGACAAGCGCAATTGCGATCATTTCCAAACGCAGTGCGGGCGGTAGAACGACTGCGTGCGCCACGGCAAAGATCAGGAACAGAACCGCTACACACATTGAGACGGGGAAGAGCGAGTCGTGGAACGTCGCATTCAGTTCAAGTCTGATGCGATCTGCTTCCGGATATTCCGCCATCCGGTTTTTCTGCGGCACTTAAGGGCACTCCACGCGCGCGAAAAGCCCAATGCCTTCCACGCTTATCCCCCAATCGGCAGACTAGAAGGCGGGCGTAAAATAAAACTTAATCGAAAGTTGAACGGTTGGTTCGTCGATTAACCCCGTCCGCGATAGGGCGCGACGCCCTGATCGGGGACCCAGACACCCGCAGGAAGCTTGCCTTTCTGCCAGAAAACGTCGATCGGAATGCCGCCGCGTGGATACCAGTAGCCGCCGATCCTGATCCATTTCGGGACGAGGGTTTCGGCGAGACGCTTGCCGATGGCGACAGTGCAGTCCTCGTGGAAGGCGCCGTGGTTGCGAAAGGACTGGAGATAGAGCTTCAGCGATTTCGATTCGACGAGCCATTTGCCCGGCACATAGTCGATGACGAGGTGAGCAAAATCCGGCTGGCCCGTCACCGGGCAGATCGAGGTGAACTCCGGCGCCGTGAAGCGGGCGACGTAATTCGTATCGGAATGCGGATTGGCGACGCGCTCCAGCACGGCCTCTTCGGGCGAGGAGGGGATGGATGCAGTCTGCCCGAGCTGGGTGAGGGACTTGCCGGGTTTCTTCGCCATCATTCTTCTCCCGGTCCGTCGTAGATGCAGCCCTCGCGGCAGGAGGCGCGGTGCACCTCGACACGCGATATTTCCGGCAGTGGCGTCGCGAGCGCGTTCCATATCCAGGCGGCGATGCGCTCCAGCGTCGGGAATTCCAGACCCTCGATCTCATTGAGGAGATGGTGATCGAGTTGTTCGCGCACCGCCATGACATGCCGTTCGAGATCCTCGAAATGACGAACGAGACCGGTCTCGGGCGAAGGTTTGCCCGCGAGCCAGACGACGACGCGGAAGGAGTGGCCATGCATTCGCCGGTTCGGATGACCTTCCTCCGCATAGGGCAGGAAATGCGCCGCGTCGAAAAAGAATTCCTTGTAGATCTTCATCACGGAATACCGATCAGCTTGTGAGTCTGGAGGCTGAGCCGCCATTTCGGATGCGCGAGACAATAGGCCGTCGCCGCGCGTGTGTTTTCCTCCCGGTCTGCACCGTCCATCGGCTGCAGAAAGAAATACCGGAAGTCGAGCTCCTCGAACCGTTCCGGCATCGCCCTTGCTTGCGGATAGACGAGTTTCAACTCATGACCCGTCATCTGCTTCAGCTCCGCACCGGCCTTGGGGCTGACGCAGATCCAGTCTATGCCTTCGGGCGCCGCGAGCGTTCCGTTGGTTTCGATGGCAATCTCGAAGCCGCGCTCGTGCAGTGCGGCGATGAGCGGCGCATCGAGCTGGAGGAGAGGCTCGCCGCCGGTGCAGACGACGAAGCGGTTTTCTCCGGTGCCCGTCTCCCATGTCCGCTCCACCGCATCGGCTAGCGCGGCGGCGTCACGGAACTTGCCGCCGCCCATGCCGTCGGTGCCGACGAAATCCGTGTCGCAGAAGGTGCAGACGGCATCAGCCCGGTCTTCTTCGCGCCCGGACCAGAGGTTGCAGCCCGCGAAACGGCAGAAAACGGCCGGCCGGCCTGCGTTCGCCCCTTCGCCCTGCAGCGTGTAGAAGATTTCCTTCACCGAGTACATGGGCGTCAGGCTCCCGCCGCGATGAAGGCGGCATGGCCGCGTGCGCGGAGCTCGCAGGCCGGGCAGGCGCCGCAGCCGTAGCCCCAGTCGTGACGGTGTTCGCGGTCGCCGCGGTAGCAGGTGTGGCTTTCCTCGACGATGAGATCGACGAGCCGGCTGCCGCCGAGTTCCCGCGCCAGCGCCCAGGTGGCGGCCTTGTCGATCCACATGAGCGGCGTTTCGAGCGTGAAGGGTTTGTCCATGCCGAGAGAGATCGCCTTTTCGAGCGCGGCGATCGTCTCCGAGCGGCAGTCGGGATAGCCGGAGTAGTCCGTCTCGCACATGCCGCCGACAAGGGCCGTCGCGCCGCGCCGGTAGCCGAGTGCCGCGGCATAGGTGAAGAAGAGGAGATTGCGGCCCGGGACGAAGGTCGTCGGCAGGCCGTTTTCGCCCATTTCGATCTCGACGTCCCGGGTAAGCGCGGTCTCGCTGATGCGGCCGAGTTCGGCGAGCGAGATGGTGTGATCGGGACCGAGCTTCGGTGCCCATTCGGGGAAAGCGGCGAGACCCGCGCGGATCGCCTTGCGGCAATCGAGTTCGACGGCATGGGCCTGGCCGTAGTCGAAGCCGACGGTCTCGACCTCGTCATAGCGCGCGAGCGCCCAGGCGAGACAGACCGTCGAGTCCTGTCCGCCGGAGAAGAGCACGAGTGCCCGCGTGTTCGCCGATTCAGCCATTGCCTGTCGCTCCGTTCGGGGGTGTTGAACAGGAGCCGTTCCCCGCCGTCAAGCGGGCAAAGAAAGGCCCCGGAAAAGCGTGCCTTTCCGGGGCCTTGTTCGTCACTCTTAACTTCGGATCAGAACGAGTAGGAAACGCTCGCCATGACGAAGTCGCGGTCGAAGGTCGGGTTGTCCATGCCTGCACCGAAGATGTTGGTGTAGCTCAGGCTTGCCCGGTAGGTGCTCTGATAGTCGGCGTCGATGCCGATCGAGATCTGCTTCATGCCCTTCAGATAGTTCGCCGTGTTCGGTCCGGGCGAATACCCCGAAACGTCGTGCCGCCAGGAGATGTTCGGCGTCAGCGTGAACGCCGTGCCGAAAGCATTGTTGTAGGTCGGCGCGAACACCATGCGATAGCCGCTCGAGAAGCTCGTCGCGTATTGCGGGTTGTTGAAGGTCGGCGAGAGGACCGCGGCACCAAACGGATTGCGGACGCCGCCTTCCGGGCCGACACGGTTGAGCGGATAGTCGCCCGCATCCGGCACATAGACGAAGCCGGCGTTGAAAACGAAGACCGTCGTGTCGGAACGCAGGAAGGCGGAAACCGGATCGCTCGTTCCCCAGAGCTTGACGGTACCGATCTGGCCCTGCAGCGCATCGAGCTCGATCATGTGGACCGTGTCCTGGTTCGGGCCGGCTGCCGGAAGCTGGCTGACCGGGCCAGGCGAACCCGTGAGCGGGCCGGAGGCGCCGGTGCCGTCGAGCTGCGAGGCGTTCTGCTCGAGATCCGAGACGCCGAAGGGCATGTCGGGCGAGAAGGAGAGTTCGCCGGAAACAGCCGTGCCGCTGACGGTGGTGGCGAAGCTTGCACCCAGGGTCTCGATGGTCGGGAAGCTGTAGAAATATTTCAGCTGACCGGCGGCATAGGCGAACGCCGCCTGGTTGAACGGGTCCGTCGGAGCCGTGCCGCAAACGCCCGGAACGGCGCCGGTACCGGTGATCTGGGCGCAAGCGCTGTCGAGATCGTCCGGACCGGTGGTGAAGCCGAGATAGGGCAGACGGCTCGTGTAACGCACGCCGTAGAAGCCGAAGTCGACGCCATTGCCGAGTTCTTCCGCGTAGTAGCGAAGCGCGACGCCGAACTGGTCGGTTTCGCTTTCGATGCGGTCGGACGAACGCTGCAAGGCGATCGGGACCAGCGGGTTCGGCGGGAAGGTGCCGGGCGGGAAGGCGAGGTCGGGATTGTCGACCATCGCATTGAGGAGGCCCGGCAGCGAGCCGCGGCCGACGATGTCGTCGGTTGAGAAGAAGGAGCCGGCCGGATCGAGCTCGGTGTATTCGTAGGCGAACTGCCAGAAGGCTTCGACCGAGAAGTTCGGCGTGATCGTCGTCGAGGCAAAGAGCATCGGCATCGGCGTCAGCGCGTCCTTGAGCTCCGCGCCGGGCGTGCGAATGCGGGTAACGTCGATCGCCTGGAAGGCGTTGATGCCGCCCTGAATGAAGAGGCTCTCACCCCAGTTGAGCACCTGCTTGCCGAAGCGGACGGTCGTGTAGTGGCCGTCGATATCCCAGTTGCCGTAGACGAAAGCGTCCAGCACGTCGACGTCATAGTCGAGCTGGTCCTTGGCGTTGGGATTCAGGTTGCGGAATTCGAGGTCGTTCTCGGCATAGACGAAGTCGTAGAAAGCCGTCGGCCGGACGAAGAAGCCGTAGTTCTCCCAGGTGCCCTGAATGTCCATCGTGGCCTTCAGCGTCTGGTTGACGAAGTCCCACTGGTCGTAGTTCAGGTTGCCGTTGTCGGAATTGATGCTCGTGCCGCGCCCGTCGCCGTTGAGGCAGCCGCCATTTACTGTGTTGTACTTCGTGCAATCACGATCGCTCGCGCGCATGGTGATGCCGGCCGAAACGGTCGTGTCGACGGAGACGTTGAGGTCGCCGAAGACGAAACTTTCCGCCGAAGCGGGCGAGGTGAAGAGAAAAGCCGACGCGAACGCTGCGGCAAGCGATGCTGCCCCCAGCCGGCACGTGCGACGCAGTGCCGGTTCGTTCGTGACAGGGGTAAATCCTGCCGATACTATCATTTTTAAGGTTCCTCCCGACTGGATGGATTCTTGGTTCTGCCCCGAGACAAGCGGCGGATTGAGAAGTGGTGACCGGCTCCGCCGGAACCGGCCACGAGTTGGTGAGGGATGCTGACCTTTGCGACGATCGAGGAGGGATATTCGCTTTAGGTCAATCTGTTATGAGTTCAATAACGTTAGGTGAAAAACACCTAGTAGTAAGGGGACTATACTAAAACGGCACACCAGACAAGTGCCGGTCTGCTGACGGGGGAGGAAGCGGATTGAATACAAAGGAACTGTTGCTGAGTGTCCTCATGTCCGGGCCGGCCACGGGGTACGACATCAAAAAGACGATGGAAAACGAGGTTTCGACGCTGCTCGATGTGAGTCTTTCGAACCTCTATCCGGCCCTGAACGAGCTGGCATCCGAAGGGCTCGTTACCTACCGGAAAGTCGAGCAGGACAACCGGCCGAACAAGAAGATCTATGAGCTGACGGAGGCGGGAAGAGGAGCCTGCCTCAATGCGCTCATGTCCGGCAATGCACGTCATCGCCTGCGCTCGGAGTTCATCTTCATCCTGGCCTATGCGCCTTTCCTGCCGCGATGGCGGGTGAAGGAACTGCTGGACCAGCGGCTTGCCGGCACGAACGAGACGCTGAAGGACCTCGACCGCCGTGAGGCGGAGGAGGCCCTGCAGGAGGGACAGAAGTTCTGTATCGGCTTCGGCCGCGCCATGATGGAGGCGCAGCGCGACTACATCCTCAATCACGGGGCATCGCTGCTGAAGAGTTGCCCGGAGGATGTCGCGGTGCTGACGCACGCCTGAAGCGTGTTCTTCGTTGCACAAAAAAGAACGCCCGGGCTGGTACGGCCCGGGCGCTCAGTCGACGTGAGACAACAGTCCCCCGTCAGAAGGTCAGTTCGAGACCGCCCTTCACGGAGCGGCCACATATGGCCCGCGCGGTCCCTGTGAGGGGGACGTGACGTGCGTAGTCGCCTTCTGGAAAGTCGAGGCGCGTTCGAAGCCGAGGCCCAGTTCCGCTTCTGTGTCGTCAGACCGAGGACCAGACCGAGAGGCAAGGCACCAGCGCCAACAACTCTGTCCGCATTCGGTCGTGAAGAAATGCCGCCGGAGAGCAAGGCGGGCGACCGGGTACGCGGTTCGGCATGGCCCGCGAACGCGGAACGCGCGTATTGCAAATAAAAGTCCTTCGCAATTATAAATTGAGAATCCATCGCAATGAGTCATGGCGTGTTGCGCCGCCCCGTCCGGCGGACAAACGACGGAGAGGCGGATTCGTGATGACGAAGGGCAGGATCAGGCCGCGCGCGGCAATGCTGACGGCAATGCTGGTTCTTTTCGGTCCGCAGACTGCCGATGCGGAAGACCTCTTCCATGTCGAGACATCCACTGAACCGGCCTATCCGTCGCTGTCGATCGGGCGTTCACCGATCTATGGCGAGGGGTTCGAACACTTCCCGTGGGTCAATCCCGAAGCCCCGAAAGGGTGCAGGCTGACGGAATCGGCGCGCGGCTCCTTCGACAGCCTCAACACCTGGATCGTGAAAGGACGCTCGCCGACGCCGATCCATGGTCTCGTCCATGACAGCCTGATGGTGGAATCGCCCGATGAGGACATGGTCGCCTATGGGCTGATCGCGAACAGGATCGAGTCGTTCGAGGAGGGGCGGCGCACGGTCTTTCATATCGATCCGCGCGCCCAGTTCCATGACGGGCATCCGATCACGGCACAGGATGTCGTCTTCTCCGCGGAGACGTTGAAAGAGAGCGGCGGGCCGTTCTTTCAGATCATGTTGAAGGGACTGGAAATAGAGGCGCTCGACGACGACCGCGTCGAGCTGCGTATCCCGCAGGGCATGGACCCGACAGTGATCCTCGAGTTCGCGACTCTGCCCGTGTTGCCGGAGCATTACTGGACGTCGCGAGATTTCGGCGCGACGACGCTGGAGCCGTTTCCCGGCAGCGGGCCTTATCGCATCGGCAAGGTGGATGCGGGGCGGCGTGTCGTGCTCGCACGTGTCGAGGACTACTGGGCGAAGGAATTGCCCGTGAACAAGGGCCGCTTCAATTTCGATGAACTGGCCTACGAATATTTCTTCGACGAGATCGGCGCCTTCCAGGCTTTCCTGGCGGGCGATATCGACATGTTCGTGGACAGCAATGCACGCCGCTGGACGACGATGTATGACACGGAGGCTGTGCGCGAAGGACGCATCAAGCGCTACCTCGTGGATTCGTGGTGGCCGCTTGGCATGAACGGCTTCTTCTTCAACCTGCGCGATCCGCGCTTCGCCGATGTTCGCGTCCGCAAGGCGCTTGCGATGCTGTTCGATTTCGAATGGCCGAATGAAAACGTCTTCCATGGCGCCTATCGCCGGACCACGAGCTACTTCCAGAACTCGGAATTCGTGGCGAACGAGCCGCCGACGGAAAAGGAGAAGGCGCTGATGCAGCCGTGGCGAGAGCGGCTGCCCGGCGAGGCCTTCGAGGAAGCCTGGTCGCCGCCGGAAACGGATGGCTCTGGCCGCGACCGGGACAATTTCCGCAAGGCGCTCGACCTCTTCGCCGAGGCCGGCTGGCATTACCGCGACGGGAACCTGCGGAACGAGGAGGGAGAGGTTTTCTCCTTCCGCATTCTCGCGAACAGCCAGTCGCAGGAAGTGGTGCTCAATCCGTTCTTCAACAATGCGCGGCGCGCGGGTATCGATGCCGGGTTCGAGGTAATCGACAACGCCGCTTATGAAGCACGGCTCAAGGAACGGCGTTTCGACATTGCCTACCGCTTCTATATTCCGCCCGCGATTCCGGGTGACGAGCAACTGCGCATGTGGGGGTCGCCCGAAGCGGCGGCGGCGATGCGGAATACGGAGGACAATCTGAGCGGTCTTGAAGACACGATGGTCGATGCCTTCGCGACGAAGCTCAAGGAGGCCCGGACGCTGGAGGACAAGAAGCTTTATGCAAAGCTGCTCGACCGGGCGCTGCAATGGGGCTTCTATGTGATTCCCTCCTTTCACGACCCGAATGCCATGGGCCGCGTCGCCTATTGGGATCGCTTCGAGCGACCGGAGGGATTGCCCGGCAACGGTACAGGTGGAGATAGCTGGTGGTGCAAGGCGGCCGAACGGCAGGAAGCGGCGGGGCCTCTGGAAAAGGGCCGTTCCTGACGGCCGATTCCGCGAATAGGGCCTTTCGTCCGGAGCCCCCGTCCGCTATGTAACCGCCACCGGGCGGGAGGCCCGGTTCGCCTTATCCATCGAAACAAGAGACGGGACGACATGGCCGCCATCATCGACATCATCGGTCGCGAAATTCTGGACAGCCGGGGCAATCCGACGGTCGAGGTGGACGTGCTGCTGGAGGACGGATCGCTCGGCCGGGCGGGGGTGCCTTCGGGCGCCTCGACGGGGGCGCATGAGGCGGTTGAGCTTCGCGATGGTGGTGCCCGCTACAAGGGTAAGGGCGTCCAGAAGGCCATTGGTGCGGTCAACGGCGAAATCTTCGACGCCATCGGCGGCATGGATGCGTCGGAGCAGATCCAGATCGACCGCGCGATGATCGAACTCGACGGTACGGACAACAAATCCCGCCTCGGCGCGAACGCGATCCTCGGCGTGTCGCTCGCCATTGCGAAGGCGGAGGCCGCCTCGCTCGGACAGCCGCTGTTCCGTTATGTCGGCGGCCCCGCCGCGCGCGTGCTGCCTGTTCCGATGATGAACATCGTGAATGGCGGCGAGCACGCCGACAATCCGATCGACATTCAGGAATTCATGATCATGCCGGTGGCGGCCGGCTCGCTTGCGGATGCCGTGCGCATGGGCTCCGAAGTCTTCCATACGCTGAAAGCCGAATTGAAGGCAGCCGGTCACAACACCAATGTCGGCGACGAAGGCGGCTTCGCGCCGAACCTTGCTTCGACGGAAGAAGCCATCGGCTTCATCATGAAGGCGATCGAGAAGGCCGGTTACAAGCCGGGCGAGGACATCTATCTCGCTCTCGACGCGGCCTCGACGGAGTTCTTCAAGGACGGCGTCTACGACCTCAAGGGTGAGGGCAGGAAACTTGATGCCGGCGGCATGGTCGACTACTGGGCGGATCTGGTCGGCAAGTTTCCGATCATCTCCATCGAGGATGGCATGGCCGAGGACGACTGGGAGGGCTGGAAGGCGCTGACCGACCGTATTGGCGGCAAGGTTCAACTCGTTGGCGACGATCTTTTCGTGACGAACAAGCGCCGGCTCAGCGATGGCATCGCGAAGGGCGTTGCGAATTCGATCCTCGTGAAGGTGAACCAGATCGGCTCGCTTACGGAAACGCTCGAGAGCGTCGAGATGGCGCACAAGGCGAGCTACACCGCCGTGATGTCGCATCGTTCGGGCGAAACGGAAGATGCGACCATCGCCGACCTGGCGGTTGCCACGAATTGCGGACAGATCAAGACGGGCTCGCTTGCGCGCTCCGACCGGCTCGCGAAATACAACCAGCTCATCCGCATTGAGGAAGCACTCGGGCCGACGGCGGAATATGCCGGACGTTCAATCCTGAAGGGATAATCGGGCAAACAACGGCTCCGCAGCGTAAATCCGCTTGACCGTTGGAATCGCTATATGATTCCCTCCTGCCTATGGACAGTTACGCCGTGATTCGCAGTTCCGAACCGCTCCGCCTCCGGCAGGCGTTGATCCCGTTCGTCTGCATCGTCGTGCTCGGCTACTTCGCCTATCATGCCGTTTATGGCCGTCACGGCTTCATCTCCTATCTCGATATCCAGAACCGCATCGACATGCTGGAGCACCAGCTTGCCGAGGTGGAGGGGAAGCGCGAACAACTCGACCGGCAGGTGGCGCTGCTCCGGCCTGAAAGCCTTGACCCCGATCTGCTGGATGAACGCGCCCGCGCGGCCCTCGGATATGCGAATCCGAACGAGGTCGTGATCTTTCTCGACCCTCCGGCGGGCAGTCCGCGCGCGCCGCGCTGATCAATCAGGATGACGGTCCGATAGCGGCCCCAACGTCACTTAACCGGTATCCGGTTAATTTGACATTTTTTCATTGAAACCAAACCTTTATGTTCCACTTCTAAAGTGTGGCGACGGTGCAATGCCGCGCCGCCATGCTTTTCCGCGTCACCGCAACGACCGGCTTCGAGGCCCAGAGAATGGCGTCCAGATCCACTTCCAAACCGGCGGCCAAGACCGCCGGTAAACCTGCCCAGAAGAAACAGGCAAAGAAGTCCGATGGCGGGCCGGCGCCGCTGTCCAAGGACGATGAACTGAAAGCCTATCGCGACATGCTGCTGATCCGCCGCTTCGAGGAGAAGGCGGGGCAGCTCTACGGCATGGGCCACATCGGCGGCTTCTGCCACCGTTTTACCGTGCCGGATGCCATTGTCCTCGCCGTGCAGCTCTCGCTCA
>OOGU01000102.1_pt1 | contig 20678 bp, 24 predicted proteins | sample 1670261 | NCBI WGS metagenome assembly OOGU01 (sample SAMEA98137168, study PRJEB22522) | marine metagenome | biome: marine biome; feature: marine water body; material: sea ice | place: Arctic Ocean | collected 04-Sep-2015 | depth 1.3 m
GTCAACACCGTGCAAAAAGCTGATCTAGCCATAGCTATTAAAAAGCTTACAAGTCGATATGATAATTTGTTCCAATGTTCTTTTCCTTACTCAATGGGCTGGCATGGTGCACCTAATAATTTAGAGTCGACTGAACATTGGCAAGTTCATGCGCATTTTTATCCACCTTTGTTACGTTCTGCCACGGTGCGTATATTTATGTTGGGTTATGAGATGATGGCTGAACCACAAAGAGATTTAACCCCAGAGCAGGCCGCGCAGCGTTTACAAGCGCTGAGCGATGTTCACTATAACGAATTGGTTGGAGTCTAGGTTTATGTCTATTTCTATGACTAGTAATAAGTCAAAGCCTGAGTCTAATATCTCTAAAAATATGTTAACTGAACTCGACACTGTTTTTCTCCAGACATTTGGCACTAAACCCTCTCGCCATTTTCAAGCACCGGGCAGGGTTAATTTAATAGGTGAACATACAGATTATAACGATGGTTTTGTTCTTCCGTGTGCCATTGATTATCAAACATTAGTCGCTGTAACGCCTAGAGATGACATGACCGTCTCAGTGGTGGCCGTTGATTATAATAATCAGCAAGATGAGTTTTCACTCGATTGCGAAATCGAAGCACACCCTACACAATTGTGGAGTAATTATGTACGAGGTGTGATTAAACACCTTCAACTGAGAGGCCACGTATTTACAGGTGCTAACTTAGCGATATCTGGCAATGTACCGCAAGGAGCTGGACTAAGCTCCTCTGCTTCTTTAGAAGTGGTAATAGGTGAAACGTTTCGTAGTTTATACCAATTGCCACTAACAAAAGCAGACGTGGCACTCAACGGACAAGAAGCTGAAAATCAATTCGTAGGATGCCAATGCGGGATCATGGATCAAATGGTCAGCGCCTGTGGTTCAAAATTTAACGCCTTGTTACTAGATTGCCGTTCGTTAGATACAGATCTGATTCCTATGCCTGAAGGCTTAGCAGTGGTGATCATCAACTCCAATGTGAAACGTGGTTTAGTCGATAGCGAATACAATACCCGCCGTCTACAATGCGAAGAGGCAGCCCATACGCTGGGGTTAAAAGCCTTACGTGATATCAGCTTGACTCAGTTACAGAATAGCAAACATAAGCTACCCGAAGTAGTCTACCGTCGTGCTCATCATGTTGTATCAGACAATGAACGTACAATTTTAGCTGCGCAGGCTCTTAGAAAAAATAATGTTGCTCAGTTATCACAATTAATGGCCCAGTCGCATATATCCATGCGTGATGATTTTGAAATTACCGTCCCCCCCATCGATTTTGCTGTAAAAATTCTAACTGAATATCTAGGCGATAAAGGTGGCGTACGTATGACCGGTGGTGGTTTTGGTGGTTGTATGGTTGCTCTTATGCCACACGACATGGTTGATGGTGCCAAACAGCTTATAGCTGAGAAATACGAAGCCAAGACCGGTTATAAAGAAACTATTTATATTTGTAGTGCTAGTGATGGTGCGGGGGAGATCTGATTTTTGAAATATGGAAGCGCAGCCAAAGCAGTGACTTGCGTTTTCAGTTTTTTAATATGTATTCCTAACATCAACCAAAACTCAAACCATTTCAATGACACTTTTAATATCTAGATGTTGGTAAGTAATCACTTAGCTGCTGGTATATCTATGCATTATTTTGCTTAGCTAAAATAACTAACAATATCCCACCTAGGATAATCGAAGCCGATACCGCAAGATGTAAGCTTATAGGTTCATTAACTAATAGTATTCCGCCTAAAGCAGCCCAAATTGGCACTGAAAGCTGACACACTGCTGCAATACTGGGTTTTAACTTAGGCACTACTTGATACCAAATCGTGTAGCCAACACCTGAAGCTAGAGCACCAGAGCCAAACGTGTAGAGCAACCCCTTTGAGCTGATATGTATACCAAAGTTAAAATACATGACTATCAAAGCTATAATGGCAATGGGTACTAACCGAATAAAATTACTGGCTGTATCGTAAAGTGGGTTAGTTGATTTAGCACCAATTAAGCTATACCTGCCCCAAGCTATGCCCGCTAAAATCATGAGTAAACAACCCATTAAGCTGGGCTTTTCTAATTCTGGAAAAACAAAATAAATGAACCCAAATAGAGATAGTAAGATACCAGTATATTCTTGAAAACCCATTTTATTGCCAACTAACCATCCCTTAAACAGCATCGTGAACTGTACTGCAGCGAATAAAATTAGCGCTCCTGTTGCAGTGCTTAGAGTGATATATGCATAGGAAAAGCTTGCCACATAAACAAACAAAAACAACGTACCAGCCTGACTACCATATTGATGGATATTGGCTATAACAGATCTGTCTTTGATGGTAATGATGAATGCCAAGATAAATGCCGCACACAGCAATCGAATAGATGTGAAATCTGCAGGGTCAACCTGCTCTTCATGTAATGCGAGTCGACACAATATAGAATTAGCTGCAAAGGCGAACAAGGCAGAAAATGTTAATACAATTTTACGAGAAAAACTCAAGTCTAGATTAACAGCCAAGTAGCTGAACCTAAAAATGCGAATATACCCACTACATCAGTGATAGTCGTTAAAATGACGCTACCGGCTAAAGCGGGATCTATTTTTAATTTTTTCATTATGATGGGCAAGCTTGCACCTGCTAATCCCGCGGCGACCATATTGATTAGCATAGCAAAGGCGATGACTGCGCCTAACATTAAGTCTTGTTTCCAAATGGCAATCACAGATGCTATCAGTACAGACCATATCACCCCATTTAAAAAACCAATGCCTAATTCTTTGCTAATCAGCCACCTGGCGTTAGCTGAGTTAACATGTCCTAATGCCATTCCTCGAATAACTAAGGTAAGTGTTTGATTACCTGCTACCCCTCCCATGCTAGGCACTATGGTATTGAGTATCGCCAACACTGCAAGCTGGCTCAAGGTTGCTTCAAATAAGTCACTGACAGCAGCTGCCATTAAGGCAGTAAGTAAGTTGACACCTAACCACACTGAACGACGTTGAGTACTTTTGACAACGGGGGCAAAAGTATCTTCTTCATCGTCTAAGCCAGCCATGCTCATCATTGAGTGTTCTGCGTCTTCACGAATAATATCTACCACATCATCAATAGTAATACGGCCTAACAATTGATTGTTTTGGTCTACCACAGGTGCGGATAACCAGTTATAACGTTCAAATAAACTGGCCACTTCGTTATCCATCATATCAGCAGGAATGGCTTCAGAATTTTTGATTAATGATTCTATTGGTGTATCGGCAGCAGCAGTTATAAGACGCGTGAGAGCCACTCCACCCATTAGATTATCATTGCGGTCAACTACATATAAGGTATCAGTGTGCTCAGGTATATCGCCTTTGAGGCGTAAATATCGCAGGATTACATCTACATTAATGCCAGGGCGAAGTGTAATCGCATCGGTATTCATAATAAATCCGGCAGTTTCTTCACCATAAGATAAGCCAAGCTCTGCACGTGAACGGTCTTGTTCGTCCATGGCAGCCAATAAATCTTGTGCCACTTCTTGGGGTAAACCACGCAATGTATCTACTAGGTTGTCGGTGTCCATCTCTTCTAGGGCATCGGCAACCTTTTCTGGTAGCATATTTCTGATAATACCATTACGTACATCATCAGATAGTTCTTCGAGCACATCACTGTAAAGGTCAGGTTGGATAAGTTGCCAAATATCTAACCGATTGCGGCTACGGCTTGACTCTAAAAGCAAAGCAACATCACAGGGCTTTAATTGTTGCAACATCTTTTTGGCTAGACCAGTTTGACCGCTACCTAACGCTTCATTGATGTCATGAAGTTGGTTGTTACTGCTTTTGGCTTCGAAGGTATTTGGCATGGCTCAGATCAACTTACTCATTATGAGTTAATGGCTTTCTAATTATTGGTGTGAATCGTTAAAACAGCAGCTAAAATTAGAGACAGTCTGCCAATTTTGACAAATGTCTCTAAATTACTCGTCTTCGTTAAACCTCGTAACGATTAACGTTTCAACGGCATCTAATGCCGCTTGTGCATCTTTCCCTTCACTCACCACTTTGACTTCTTTTCCCTGATGACTTTCGAGCATCATTAAGCCTAGAACACTATTTGCAGACGCTTGTTTGTCACCCTGATGCAGGGTTATTTTTGCATCAAATTTATTTGTTAGCTGAACAAGCTGAGTGGCTGCTCTAGCATGGAGTCCTAATTTGTTGACAATAACCAGTATTTTTTCGACGCTTTGCATAACTAATTAATTTTGTTCACGATGACGTATCTGCACATCAGGATGAGAATTGCTAAATGTTTTAGCTAAGGTTTCTACTACGTATACTGATCTATGTTGGCCACCTGTACAACCGATGGCCACGGTTACATAGCTGCGATTATTACGTTCTAAATGTGGTAACCAAGTGGAGATTAGATTTTGAATTTGCCAAATAAACTTTGTCACTATCGGTTGTGAGCCTAAGAATATCTGCACTGGTGCGTCTAACCCTGTTAAATGTTTGAGGTCAGGCTCCCAATGAGGGTTGGGTAAAAAACGCCCATCAAATACATAATCAGCGTCTTTTGGAATGCCATGTTTAAAACCAAAAGATTCGAACACTAAGACCAGTCTAGAGCTTTTTTTACCTAAAATACGTTCACGTACTAATTCAGCCAACTGGTGAACTGATAACTGATCAGTGTCTATATATAAGTCTGCTCGTTCGGCGATAGGTGCAAGTAATTGACTTTCCGCCTGGATAGCATCAGATAAGGATTTATTTTGTTTAGATAAAGGATGAAGCCGTCTGGTCTCGCTAAAACGTCTGATCAATACGTCATCGCTGGCATCTAAATAAAGTATGGTCATATCCCAAGTTGAAGGTAAGTAATCCAGTATTTCTACTAGTTCATTGGGATTTTTGGGTAAGTTACGTACATCAATACTCACCGCAACTTGGTCGTATTCATCTACCACAGTGTGTGTAAGCGTGGGTAAAAGGTTAACTGGGATGTTGTCGACGCAATAGTAGCCAAGGTCCTCTAAAGAACGCAATACAATAGATTTACCTGAGCCAGAGCGACCACTAATTATAATCAGTTTCATTTAACTTATTGCCTCAAATAATTCTTGGTCTGTTTTCGCTTTTCGCATAAGACTCAACGTGCTTTTGTTATCCAGTTTAGTGGCAATGGCAGATAAAGTACCTAAATGTTCGGAGGCTTTGTTTTCGGGTACTAAAATAGCAAAAAATATATCAACCGGCGCATTGTCTATGGCGTCATAGTCGATTGGTTTTTCACTGGTTACCAAAATAGCTACTACATTTTCTAAATCATGTAAGCGTCCATGTGGCAGTGCGATACCGTTGCCAATGCCAGTACTACCCATTTTTTCTCTACATGTAAGGCTAGATAAAATAGTAGCTTGATCGATATCCATTAAATATTGATTAGCAATCTGACTGATGAGTTCAAGTACTCTTTTTTTACTGGTTCCCTGGACTGTACATAAAGTGCAGTCAGGGTGAAGGATATCTTTAATTTCCATTATGGATTCTGATTATGATTGATTGTTAACATATTCAATAGCGTTTAATTTTTTCCTTATGCTTAATCACCTGTCTGTCAAGTTTATCGATTAAAGCATCTATTGCGGCATACATATCTGAGTGTTCTGAAGTAGCAAATACCTCCGATCCGCTGAGGTGTAAAGTGGCTTCAGCTTTTTGATTCAGCTTCTCCACGTTTAGGATCACATGAACGTTATTTATGTGATCAAAATGTCTTTCTAATTTGGTAAATTTTGTTTCTACGTAGTCTCTTAAAGAATCTGTAATATCTACATGATGACCGGTAAGGTTAATTTGCATATCGCCTATTCCTTCTTCAATTCGCCTAAAGTAGGCTCTTACGTTGGTTAGATGGCGGGATCAATAATGATTCCCGGTATTTTGCTATTGTTCGCCGCGCCACCATAATGCCTTGGTCGGCCAACAATTGTGCAATTTTGCTGTCACTTAAAGGTTTACTGGGCTTTTCTGCTGCTACTAACTTTTTAATTAATGCTCTGATGGCAGTGGATGAACACTCCCCACCAACATCTGTAGCTACATGGCTAGAAAAAAAGTACTTTAGCTCAAAAATACCTCTAGGAGTATGCATGTATTTTTGTGTTGTGACTCGAGAGATAGTTGACTCGTGCATGTCTACCATTTCAGCGACATCGTTGAGCACCATCGGTCTCATCATTTCGGGTCCGTGTTCAAAAAAGCCCATTTGTTGTTGCACGATACAATTAGAGACTTTAAGCAAAGTTTCATTACGGCTCTCTACGCGTTTAATAAACCACTTAGCTTCTTGTAAATGTGAACGAATAAATTGACTGTCTGAAGAGTTCTTAACCGTTTTACTCATCGCCGCATATTGCTGATTCACATTCAGTTTAGGCAGGCTGTCAGGGTTAAGTTCTACTGTCCAGCGGCCGTTTTTCTTAGCCACTGAGACATCTGGGATCACGTACTCCGATTCACCCGTGACTATAGCTGTGCCAGGTCTAGGATTAAGGGTTTGCAACAAACGCATGGCTTCGCGTAACTCTTCTTCTTTGAGGCGTGTTTTACGCATTAGGGTACGGTAGTCTTTACTACCAATAAGGTCGCAAAAATCAGTAATCAACATCTTAGCTTCTTCTAACCAAGGTGTATCCGGTGCAAACTGCCGTAGTTGGATCAACAAACATTCTTGCGCACTGCGTGCTCCTGAGCCTACGGGATCAAACATCTGTATACGCTTGAGCACCACAGCCACTTCATCAAGATCAATCTCTTCGTCATCCATACTAGTTAGCACCTCTTCTATGCTAATAGTCAGATAGCCTGCTTCATCGATAGAGTCAATAATGGCCATCGCAATACCAATATCGGTGTCACTAAAATGAGTTAAACGCATTTGCCAAAGCAAATGTTCCTGAATGTTTTCCGTGGTTTCGCCTTGAAATATTTGGTCGTCATCACCTGCAGAGCCAGCACTGCTCATGGGTGCTGGGGCTGATGAAGCACTGAGGTATTCATCCCAAGTACTATCTAAAGGTAAGTCTTCTGGTATATCATTATTTTGAAGAGCATCAACACTATCAACGCTATCTGTATTTACATCAGCCTGGGCTGCATCCCCATCTTTGGTATCAGCACTGTGGTTGGTTTCAAGGGCTTTTTCACCGCTACCACTATCATTCTGCTCGTCTACTTCTAATAAAGGATTAGAGTCTAAAGCTTCTTGAATCTCAGCTTGTAAGTCCAACGTAGACAACTGCAAAAGCTTGATAGCTTGTTGCAGTTGAGGTGTCATTGTAAGTTGTTGACTAAATCTTAACTGTAAAGAGGGTTTCATTTACTTCTTATGTCTAATCTGTTGTTAACAGCCGAGTTAAACTCTTCATTCTAGAAATTGCAGCTGTGTTGTAGAAGTTATCCCACTTCAATGATATGTAAACTAAATACTCATGAAGTTCGTCAGTTTGACGGTTTTACTGAAATCCTGATACATCGAGTTGCCGATAACACAACTATAGCCTGAATTGTTCACCTAGGTATACATCTCTTACACGTTGATCACTTAAAACTTCTTCCGAAGTACCAGATGCTATCAACTCGCCATGACTAACTATGTACGCTTTTTCACATACATCTAAAGTTTCACGTACGTTATGGTCGGTAATTAATACACCTAATCCTCTATCGCGTAACTGCTTAATTATTTTTTTTATATCGTTAACAGATATGGGGTCAACACCTGCGAAGGGTTCGTCTAACAATATGAACTCTGGGTCAGCTGCTAAAGCTCGGGCAATCTCTACCCTTCTGCGTTCGCCACCAGATAAACTCATACCTAAACTATTGCGTATATGGTTGATATTAAATTCGTCTAATAATGAGTCTGCCTGCTGCTCTCTTTGTTCTTCAGACAATTCTTTGCGAGTTTGTAATATTGCCATCAGATTTTGATAAACAGTTAATTTCCTGAATATCGATGCTTCCTGAGGTAAATAACCAATACCTTGTCTGGCACGCACATGCATAGGTTGTAGAGTCAGATTTTGTTGGTCAATATAAATGTCACCTTTGTCCAAGGGGACCAAGCCAACAATCATATAAAAGGTTGTGGTTTTACCCGCACCATTAGGCCCTAATAAGCCCACTATTTGACCTGTCGATACTTCAATGCTGACATCTCGTACCACTTGTCTCGACTTGTAAGACTTGGCTAAATGTGTGGCTTTTAATACGGCCATTAAGGTTGTTTATCCTGTTCAAATGCTTTGGGTTTCGATACTGGCTGGAACGTTGTAATGACACGCCCATTATCTTGATCACTACCTTGAGCAATGATCTGTTCCAATTCCATATTAAATTTTATCGACTCGCCTTGTACGCTACTGGAGTTCTGTTTTATCTGAGCATTACCATTTAATGATAATGAGCGAGTTTCGCGATGATACTCAATCTTATCCGCTTGTGCAGTGACTATACTGCCATCTTCTTGCTGTTGGGAATATTTTGCAGGGTTGCCAGTAGCAATAAAAATTTCATTGCCTTCACCCTTGCTAGCATCTATCTCTAATTCATCTGCACTGACTCTTAACGAGCCCTGCTGAATCACAACATTGCCTTGATAAGTCGCCCTTTTGGCTATGCCATCAGCATTTTGGTAAAGAGAAGCCAGCTCAATTTTTTTTGTAAAATCATCTTTCCCAGCATGACTATTAGCCGAAAATAAAGACACCGTTAAAATACTAACGCTGTATAGACGGTTGATAAACTGTTTTAACATGGTCCAATAACTCATATCTTTGGGTTTCTAGGCTAGCAGAGAAGCCATTACTGTTAATTACATAATTTGGTCCGACAATCTCGACTGCCTGATCAGAATACATAGTCTTGTCTGCTAGGTTCACTTCAACAAAATTGGTACGAATAACTTGTACGTAGCCTTGCTCATCTAAGCTGGTAATTTTAACGTTAGTCTCAAATTGTATACGTTGGTCTTCATATAATGTACCTTCTTGGGCATCTACTTTCCACGGGTGCAGTGATTGGGCAAATAACAAATAACTGGGTTGTTTGAACAATGTGAAACCAAGCAAATCAAAACTCTCCATTTTCTGCGCATAAACCTGATGATTTATCTGACCGAACTTGTCATATAACGTGCTGCGCATTTTGCTTGCTTGGTAATTAGGTATCCAAGCTTCTTCTGTCTGTGAGTCGATGTTAACTTCATCTTTAGCCAGCCAGCCAGGTAGGCTTAAAGATATTGCTAAAATAAATAATACACCAATACACAGGGTAACGCGGTTCATATACTTGCGCCGTGAATTGTAGATAGCTGTCCGTGAGCCAAAAGAATCAAATCACACAATTCGCGCACGGCTCCAAATCCGCCTCTAGTACGTGTTTGATAATGCGCTTGCGCTGCTAAAATAGGATGGCCATCTTGTACGCACACATTGCATTGCGACACCTGAAACATGCCCAAATCTGGCATGTCATCTCCTATTGCTGCTGTTTCACTAGCGATAATGGATAATCTTTTTTGCAATGTTTGTAAGGCAGGTTGTTTGTCTTCACACCCTTGGAATATATACTGTACTCCAAGAGCAGTCATACGCCGTTCTACCATGTTTGATTTACGCCCAGTAATAACCGCTACTTGTACACCAATTTTTTGCAACGCTTTGACACCATAACCATCTCGAGTGTGAAATGCCTTGAGTTCCTCTCCATCTTGACCCATGTATATCCGACCGTCAGAAAATACACCATCAACATCACAGGCTAGCAATTTTATCTGTTTGAGCTTTGTTAATAGCTCTTTTTCTACAGGCCCGTAAGGGGTATCAATCATAGACATTAAATGATCCCCGCTTGGAGTAGTAGCTGTATATTGATAGCACCTATCGGTTTGCCTGAAGAATCGGTTACAAACAGCGAACTAATTTTGTGCTTTTGCATTAATTTGAGCACTTCTGCAGCCAACATTTCTGGTTTGGCTGTGATGCTATTAACTGTCATTATTTGCTGGATTTTAGTTTTGTGGATGTCAATTTTGTCATCTAACACTCGTCGCAAATCACCATCAGTAAAAATACCTAATAATTTACCTTGGTTGTCGATGACGCCAGCCATACCTAAAGCTTTTTGTGAAATAACCAACAAAACCTCACTTAAAGCTTGTTTTGCTGAAACTAAAGGTAAACTTTGGCCTTTGACCATAACGTCCTCTAATTTTAGCAATAGCTTTCTACCTAAAGAACCGCCGGGGTGTGACAATGCAAAATCTTCAGATGTAAAGCCTCGGGCATCCAGTAACGCCACTGCCAGTGCATCTCCCATTACGAGGGTGGCGGTGGTGCTTGAAGTTGGGGCAAGGCCTAATGAGCAAGCTTCCTGTTCTACTTTGATGCAAACGTTAACGTCTGCATATCTTCCAAGTGTGCTTTGGGAATTTGATGTCATGGCTACAATAGGCACACCCATCCGCTTCACCACAGGTATCAAAGCTAATAGTTCTGCCGTTTCGCCTGAATTTGAAATAGCCAATAAGATATCTTGTTCTGTAAGCATACCCAAGTCACCATGATTGGCTTCGGCAGGATGCATAAAAAAAGAGGGTGTGCCTGTGCTGGAAAGTGTGGCAGATATTTTATGGCCAATATGCCCCGATTTTCCCATTCCACAAACGATTATCTTGCCTTTACAAGGTAAGATTAATTGACAAGCTTGTACAAAATTGTCGTCAATATATTGAGCCAACTGTGCGATAGCTCTTTGCTCAATTTCCAATACTCTTAAGGCAGATTGTTTCATCATAATGTAATTCTAAGTGTTAATATGTTAACTAAATAACAAAAACTGATAACTAAAGAAGCAGGTTATCAGACACAAACCTTCTACTCGGTTGATACATCTACTTCCTTTTAAATTAAAGCTAAATATGATGAGTAACAAGGTTAACCCAAGCATGACGTAGCTGTCCCGCGTTGCGGCATTTTCGTCCACCACGCCTGGCGCAATAAGACCAGGCATAGCCAAAACTGCTAAAAGGTTGAAGATATTTGAGCCAATAATATTACCTAAAGCAAGATCATCTTCGTTTTTCAACACCCCGGCGATGCAGGCGGCCAACTCTGGTAAGCTTGTTCCAATCGCGATAATAGTCAAACCAATCACTAATTCACTTAAACCAAAGTATCGGGCTATCGTCTCAGCAGAATCTACCATAAAGTAAGCACTTAACGGCAGTAATATCATGCCTATTGTTAACCACATCACCGCTTTTGAAGTAGACACACCAGAAGGAATTTCATTTTCAGTTTCGGGTTGAAGAGGATCGCCTTTTTCCATATTAAAAGACATCCAAGTAAGCCCGCCTATAACCACGAAGAATAAAGTAATTAAAATAATACCTTCAGTCTTAAGCAGTAAAAAATCAGACAAAAAATATACAGCGAGTAGGCTGACAACTAACAACACTGGCATTTCTTTTTTCAGGGTACTTGAGGCAATTGATAGGGGTTTAAGCAGGGCGGTTAATCCGAGCACTAAAGCAATGTTGGTTATGTTTGAACCAAGGGCGTTACCCACAGCGGTATCCGTATTGCCATTAAACGAGGCAGTGGCAGCTACCATTATCTCTGGAGCAGATGAACCCATAGCGACTATGGTTAAACCAATAATCATAGGAGATATGCCCATGTTTTTAGCTAACACTGAGGCGCCAAATACAAATCTGTCTGCGCCCCAACTCAAAACAATAAGCCAAATTAGGAAATAACAAGCTTCTAAAATCACAAAATTTCACTTCTAGTTTGATTACATTCAATTGTCGCAAAAAGCTAAGGCTTTGCATATGAATGTTAATATAAATAAGTTTCGCAATATTTTGCTGATCCAAGGGTTTTAAACAACAAATACTGGTTTAAGGTATTGATATGTGTGCCCTAACTAAGAATGCAAGTAGGTGAGGGGTATTTGATTTACTCGATTTAAGCTTCAAAGCAGTGCCCCAGACTCATCAAGATTAAGAACAATAGTAATCGTCAAACTAGTATTCAGTGATATTTGTATTAAATCGTATATACCTTGTTACTTTTGTCTTTGTTATTTGATGTATAAAACTAATACAATGGTAACTATTATTGATGAGTTGTTTAATACGTATAGCTCATTTAACCAAAATGGAATGTTAGTATCTTAATGGAAAATTTGATTGAAATTAACAATCTTACCTTTAGCCGCAGTGGTCGAGTCATATACGATGATATTTCACTGCAGATTAAAAAAGGTAAGACCACCGCTATTATGGGTCCCAGTGGCATTGGAAAAACCACTATGTTGCGCTTGATGGGCGGTCAATTAGTGCCTGACGAAGGTGATGTAAAATTTAAGGGGGAGTCTATACCGGGTATGCGCCGTAACCGTCTATTTGAAGTGCGAAGACAAATGAGCATGCTTTTTCAAAGCGGAGCCTTGTTTACCGATATGTCAGTGTTTGATAATATTGCTTTTCCACTTCGGGAACATACAAAATTATCAGAATCGATTATTCACACGATAGTGATGTTGAAATTACAAGCCGTGGGTTTGAGAGGCGCGGCAAATTTAATGCCTGCTGAATTATCCGGCGGCATGGCACGACGAGCAGCACTAGCAAGAGCGATTGCCCTTGATCCAGAGTTGATTATGTATGACGAACCCTTCGCAGGACAAGACCCTATTTCAATGGGAGTTTTAGTCAAGCTCATTAAAGCTTTAAATGATGCTTTACAATTAACCAGTGTTGTTGTCACTCATGATGTAACAGAAGTGTTAACTATCGCAGACTATATATATATTTTAGCGGAGAAAAGAATCATAGGAAGTGGTACTCCAGAGCAGATTATAAATAGTGAATCTCCGCTAGTTCAACAATTTTTGAAAGGCGAAGCAGATGGTCCGGTACCTTTCCACTTTCCTGCAACTACCACCACTGAGGCTTTTTTGGGTAGCTCATCATGAATTGGTTTATAAATTTAGGAACAAATACTCTTAATCGCTTAGAAATGTTTGGCCGAGCCACACTCATGCTGTTTGGCGCCATTATTGCTAAACCTCAGCCTTTAAAAATGATACCGCTCACAATTAAGCAAATATATGTAGTAGGTGTGCAGTCGTTACTTATCGTTGTCGTTTCTGGTTTATTTATTGGTATGGTAATGGCGTTGCAGGGTTATACTATTTTGGTTAGTTATGGCGCTGAAGGCAGCCTTGGTCCAATGGTCGCTTTATCCTTATTGAGGGAGTTAGGTCCGGTGGTTACCGCTTTATTGTTTGCCGGACGAGCGGGATCTGCACTCACGGCTGAAATCGGATTAATGAAGGCAACAGAACAACTTAGTAGTTTAGAAATGATGGCGGTTGATCCACTGCGAAGAATCATTGGGCCGCGTCTTTGGGCAGGCATCATATCCATGCCAATGTTAGCGCTGATATTTAGCGCGGTTGGTATATTGGGTGGACATTTAGTCGGTGTGGATTGGTTAGGCGTAGATTCAGGCAGCTATTGGTCGATTATGCAGTCAACTGTTGATTGGAATAAGGACGTGGTAAACGGTATTATAAAGAGCGTAGTGTTTGCGTTTGTGATTACGTGGATTGCCACTTTTAAAGGTTACGATTCTATCCCTACCTCTGAGGGAATAAGTAAAGCAACAACAGAAACCGTGGTGTTTTCATCATTAGCAGTTCTTGGGCTAGATTTTATTATGACTGCATTAATGTTTGGAATTGAGTAAAGGAAATGAGAATGAAATCGAGAAAAGTAGAATTATTAGTCGGTGTATTTGTCGCATTAACGATCGCAGCAGGGCTTATGTTATCGCTGAAAGTTGCTAATCAAAGTATGTCGACGGGTGAGGATAGTTATGTCTTATATGCCAAATTTGACAATATTGGCGGGCTGAAAGTTCGCTCAGCAGTTAAAGTCGGTGGGGTAACTGTTGGAAGAGTCGACAGCATCACACTTAACAACAGTGACTTCACTCCATTAGTGGCTATGAGTATTGCATCAGAATTTGATAAATTCCCAGAAACCAGCTCGGTATCTATTCTTACCTCGGGCTTGTTGGGAGAACAATATGTAGGTTTTCAACCAGGTTTTGTTATCGATGGTATTGAAAACTTAGCTCAGGGTGACTACATAGAAGACACTAAATCAGCCTTGGTCTTAGAAGACCTTATCGGTCAATTCTTATTCAGTAGTAACGACGGCTAAATAATGACGTTGATTGGAGAAAATAACGTGATAAATAAATGTACGCTTCTTTTGTTGAGCGGAGTTTTAATTTTTTGTTCCGGAATGTCGCAGGCGCAAGATAAAAATCCTTACGTAATGTTAGAAGATGTAGCAACCAAAACTTTTAACCGGATTAAGAAAGAACGTCAACTCATAGAAGCAGACCCAGAGCTTTTGAGAACGGTTATGGAAGAGGAATTATTACCATATGTTGATTATAATTTTTCTGCATTAAAAGTTTTAGGTAAACATTATAAAAAAGTACCAAGAGAATAAATACCAGAGTATATCAGTGTATTTCGCTCATATTTGATTACTACTTATGCACTGGCCATGGCTTATTATGATGGCCAAGAAGTTGAATTTCAGCCGGCTCGTGAAGTGACTGACGAGAGGACCGTAACTGTCAGAGCTGTGGTAAAAGAACCAGGTCGACCTGATATTAATTTGTCTTTTAAATTGCGTAAAAATAGGAAAACTGATGATTGGAAAGCTTATGACATGGTCGCTGAAGGTATCAGCCTTTTATCTAGTAAACAGAGTGAATTTCAATCTATTTTGCGCAATGATGGAATACAAAAAGTAATCGATTTGATGAATGACACCATTAATAAGCCGATTAATATTAACGCCCAAAAGAAGGGACTCTAAGTGACTAAATTAGAAGTGATTGAGTCAAGTAGAGGTTATTATATTTTACAAGGCGAGTTAAATCGCAACAATATAGCTAAATCAGCTGCTTTGGCGACCCTTAAGAAACATGACATAAGCCAAGCTAGTAATGATGTTTCTATCCTAGATATGTCTGGTGTGAGCCATTCTGATACTGCAGGGTTAGCGTGGTTGATGAATTTTTTGAAAGATAACCAACAACAAAATATACATTTTAAACTTAAAAACATCCCAGAAAGCCTAATAAAGCTTGCAAAAATAAGCGACGTAGAGGGTTTTTTGTCGGTACAATAGTAGAATAACTTTTTAAATCTGGACTTTTCATGGACAATAAACAAATCGAAGCACTTTTGCTTGAAGAATTAGGCTTAGCGGAAGTACATGTTAAAGCTGATGGATCTCATTTCCAAGCTATTGCTGTGAGTGATCAATTTGAGGATATGAGCAGGGTGAAAAAACAGCAGTTTGTTTATGCGCCATTAGCGGCAAAAATTTCCGAAGGTAGCATGCATGCTGTTTCTATTAAAACATTCACTGAAAGTCAGTGGAAGCGTGAGAAAATGTTTAATATTCCGCAATAATATCCGCAATAACATCATTTCAGTAATATCGAATAGAGTGTAATCATGGACAAACTAATTATTGAGGCTTGCCAGCCTTTAAACGGAACGGTGCCTATTTCAGGCGCAAAAAATGCTGCGCTGCCCATTTTGATGTCAAGCATATTGGCAGAATCAACTTGTTATTTCGATAACGTTCCTGAGTTGAGAGATATTCACACCAGCTTATCTTTGTTAAGTGAACTCGGTGCAAAAGCACACCGTCATGATGGTCAATCTGTAGTAATTGATCCTAGTTCGATAAATAATTTCAATGCCTCCTATGAGTTGGTCAAGACCATGCGTGCATCTATCTTGGTGCTAGGGCCACTTTTGGCTAAGTTTGGACAAGCTAATGTATCCTTACCTGGTGGTTGCGCTATTGGTGCGCGTCCAGTGAACTTGCATTTGCAAGGACTTGAACAAATGGGTGCGAAGATTGATGTGGACAGTGGTTACATCAGGGCATCCGTAGATGGAAAATTGCAAGGCGCACATATATTTATGGATGTCGTCAGTGTTGGTGCTACAGAAAACTTGATGATGGCAGCATGTTTGGCACAAGGTGAAACTATTTTAGAAAACGCCGCCAGAGAACCAGAAATCGTAGACTTGGCTCATTGTTTAAATGCGATGGGCGCTAAAGTGTCACATGCTGGAACCGACAAAATTATTATTCAAGGTGTTGAGTCCTTATCAGGATGCCGTTACCGTGTGTTACCGGACAGAATTGAAACCGGTACGTTTTTAATTGCTGCTGCAGTAACAGGTGGAAAAATTCGCTGTGCACACGCGGCACCTAAAACCCTTGAAGCAGTGCTTGATAAATTATCTAAAGCTGGCGCTAAACTATCAGTTGGTGATGATTGGATTGAGTTGGATATGACCAATAGACGGCTTAAAAGTGTAGATATTAAAACGGCTCCACACCCAGGATTTCCGACCGATATGCAGGCGCAATTTGTTGCGCTTAATTGTTTGGCACAGGGAACAGGCGTAGTGACTGAAAACATTTTTGAAAACCGATTTATGCATGTGCCTGAACTACAGCGAATGGGTGCAAATATATCATTACAAGCCAATACTGCTGTTTGTCACGGTAAATCGACTTTGAAAGGTGCCCAGGTCATGGCGACTGATCTGCGGGCTTCAGCTTGCTTGGTTATTGCAGGGCTAGTGGCAGAAGGGCAAACAACAGTAGATCGCATTTACCATTTGGACCGAGGCTACGAACACATCGAGAAAAAGCTAAACGGACTAGGTGCCAATATTAAACGTGTGAAAGATTAATTACGTATTTGACTTTTAAGATTACTATGGCAATTCAGCCACTACCATTTCTAATTTTAACATGGCCCCATTTCTGTTCACTTCGAAGGTAACACTATTACCTGGTTCCGTATCAGCAATGTAATCAAGAGTATCGCGAATACTAACAGCTGGAATTTTGTTTACAGATATAATTAGGTCTCTAACCTGTAACCCACCTAATTCTGCTGGACTTCCCTGACTTATCGCTGTCACTATAATTCCAGCACTGTTTGGACCCGCCTGACCTACAAAACCTAGTGCTCCGCGTGTGACTTTGCCAGTAGAAATTATTTCATTTAAAATTTTGTTTGCTAACTTATAAGGTACTGCAAACGACACTCCATCAACCGATTCAACTCGACTACGACTAGTGCCAATTTTGAAGTTCGCGTTGTTAATACCAATTAAAAAACCTTCACTATCAATAAGTGCTCCACCAGAGTTACCTTCGTTAAGCGCAGCGTCTGTCTGGATGTAATCAAAATAGTTGTTGAGTTCATTGTTGCTGATCCGACTAACAATGCCTTTTGTGACCGTTTGTCCCAAATTGTAGGGATTACCTAAAGCCAACACAATGTCACCTACTAACGTCTTAGGATCATCTAATTGAGGGATGGGGTGAAGATTTTCTGCTGTTACGCTTAGTACCGCCAAATCAGTTACCTTATCATAACCAACAATTTGTGCCTCTTCGAATCGACCATCTTGCAATCCAACTATAATCAGTTTGGCATTAGCAATAACGTGATAGCAAGTCAGAATATAACCACTTGATGTCATAACTACACCAGAACCCAAACTATTACGTTCTACCGGACGTCTTCGATTGTAACCTGCACTATCGATACCTGTACTATATATATTTACTACAGCTGGGCCAGCAGCATTAACCGCTGAATTTAAGCTTAACTTTTTTGAAGAAGAGTCAGTATTAATAAATAGCGTCAAGGGTAGGCCACTACCTTGGCGTAGATCAGGAACTAGAAGTAGGATGACCGATGAAATGATCACGCCGATAAGAATAGATTTCAGTAAAAAAGAAAATGTTTTTTGCACAGGGATTTAGCATGTTACATCAGATAAGTTAAATAATAACATTGAAATCAGTGAGTTGATAGCAGAACTAAGTTCTAGCACCACTATCAACAGATAGATTTTATGAACGTATAACCAAATATAAAGACGAAATTCCACGTTTTATATTCAAAGCAATAACTCCTTTTGCCTCGTCCAACTCTGAGCGTAGTTGCATAACAGTATCAATCTTTCTGCGATTGATACCTATTATTACATCACCATCTTGCAAGCCAATACGAGCAGCTGGAGAGCGAGCCTGTAGATTTGAAATCACCACACCATTTTCGCCCTGTTTTGTTTCGCCATTACCCAGGGTCGCTCCTTCTAAAGCAGGGTGTATTTCTTTGGCTATAACTGCATTTTGTGTCGCATCACTGAGTACAACGTTGATTTTTTCGCGTTTCCCCTTGCGTAGTATCGTTAGTTCTAGCTCGGCACCAGCGCCTCTGCTGGCAACCTTTGCCCTTAACTCTTGGAAACTCACTACAGATCTGCCATCAATTTCCGTAATAATATCGCCTGCTTGAATACCGCCTTTCTCGGCTGCTGTGTCTGGTGATACTGCGCTGACAAATGCGCCTTGGTTGACATCAAGGTTCATTGCATCTGCCAAGCCAGAATCAATATCTTGACCAATAATTCCAAGCAAACCACGTCTTACTTCGCCAAACTCTATAATTTGGTCAACCAGACTTTTCATCATATTGGTTGGGATAGCAAAACCAATTCCAACATTGCCGCCATTAGGGCCAAAGATGGCTGTGTTAATTCCTACTAATTCACCACTAAGATTGACCAAAGCACCACCTGAATTACCTCTATTAATCGCAGCATCAGTTTGAATGAAGTTTTCATAACCACCTATATTTAATCCCGACCGGCCCAGAGCACTAACAATACCTGAGGTAACGGTCTGGTTTAGTCCAAAAGGATTACCAATTGCTACGACAAAATCGCCTACTCTCAACTCATCTGAGTCAGAAAGTGGCATTGCTGTTAACTCATCGGGTTCTATTTTTAATAATGCGATATCACTTTGTTCATCAGCACCTAATTTTTTAGCTTTGAATTCGCGGCCATCTGTCAGTTTGACCGTAATTTCATCAGCATTATCAACTACGTGATTATTTGTCACTACGTAGCCTTCTTTTGAATCAATAATGACACCAGACCCCAATCCTTTAAAAGGCCTTTCTTGTATTTGTTCTTCTGAATCACCGAAAAAATGCTTAAACATTTCGTGTACACGTTGGCGGGAAACCTGCGTACCTTCCACGGATATGCTTACAATTGCAGGAGTCGCTTCGTCTAACATAGGAGCGAGACTAGGTATCTCATTTTTATCTGTTGAAAAAAAAGGTATTGCAGCGTGAGACACTAAATTAACCGACATGCTTGCTGCAATTATACAAAAAGTTCCAACAAAACGTTTTACAACTTTATTCATCAACTATCATCTCCAACATCTAAATTAAAACAATACAAAGACTATAAAGGACACGAAAAAGTTCATTATTTGATTTCTTTAACGGGTGCTTTTTCATTACCTGAAAACAACCCAGAGCTTTGTGAAGAAAAATCTAGAGGTTGTGTACCTGAACTAGTTTTTTCACGGGTTGGTTTTGTGCTTTTATTTCGTAAATAAGCTGTAGTATGCTCCCCAAAGTAGTTCATAGAAGCTTCTGGTCCAGCCTGTTGGCTGATAAGTAATTGCTCAAAATCTTCAATCCGCTGTTTTAATGAAGCTGATTGGGTGATCAAGTTGTCAGCAATTTGTCTAGTTTCTTGTACATGATTTACAGCTTGCTGGTTCATTAATTCTTGAATAGTTTGCTTACTTGCCGCCTTATCCAATGTGCTGCGTTCTTTACGATTGGAAAATTTGGTAACAAAAAAACCGATAATCCCACCAACAAGCAATAACAATAGTCCTAATAACCAATCCATAATCATCTCCATTTTTCTACTTATTTCAGCTCACATGACTATCTACTATTTAATGAATTGTAGATTAATGTCCATGAGCAGTTACATAATATTTGTTATTATACGCTCAGCATTTTTAATGCGGTCATTTTATTTGTATTCAAGTGTTAAAAACACTCAATAGCGAAAGGAAAAAAACCAAAGAATGATTGAGTTCACGCCATGGCAAAAATATCAGGAAGATCTCCAAGATCCTTTATTCCAATATGATACTTCACAAGAAAATGCAGTAAAAGAACTGCAACGTTTATACGATGAGCTCATTCATCCTGAAAAAAAACGTACTTGGCGAGTGAAGTTACAGAGCAAGTTTGGCAAAGGTATGAGTAAACCTTCAATTCAAGGTTTATATTTTTGGGGAGGTGTAGGACGCGGCAAGACCTATTTGGTTGATACATTTTATGAATGTCTGCCTTTTAAAAGGAAGATGCGCATTCATTTTCATCGTTTTATGCACAGAGTTCATCAAGAGATGAAAACATTAGAAGGTCAGGTGGATCCATTAAAAATAATTGGAAAGACATTCGCCAAAGAAACTAAAGTGATATGTTTTGATGAGTTTTTTGTCTCTGACATAACAGATGCTATGATTTTAGGTACGTTGATGGAAGAGCTTTTAAGCCATGTAACCTTGTTAGTTCCTACCTCTAATAGAGTCCGGAACGATGTTAGCGTATATGG
>OOGU01000103.1_pt1 | contig 20646 bp, 16 predicted proteins | sample 1670261 | NCBI WGS metagenome assembly OOGU01 (sample SAMEA98137168, study PRJEB22522) | marine metagenome | biome: marine biome; feature: marine water body; material: sea ice | place: Arctic Ocean | collected 04-Sep-2015 | depth 1.3 m
TTGTTGTTTTCCAGCCGTAAGCCGGTCTCCTGGGTTTCTGCCTGGCGCGTGTGCTCGGAGATGTGTATACGAGGCACACATTGTTGAGCGAGCCGTCGAGCGCGGCGGCGAGCAGCGCGCGCGTCGCCTTGATCGGCATGCGGCTGCCCGTGCCGTAGACGCCGCCGGTCCAGCCCGTGTTGACGAGCCAGCACGACACCTTGTGCTCCGCGATGAGGTCGCGCAGCAGGTTGCCGTATTCGGTCGGGTGGCGCGACATGAAGGGGGCGCCGAAGCAGGTCGAGAAGGTCGCTTCCGGTTCCGTCACGCCCTTTTCCGTGCCGGCGACCTTCGCCGTGTAGCCGGAGAGGAAGTGATACATCGCCTGGCTCGGCGTGAGCCGCGCGACCGGCGGCAGGACCGAGAAGGCGTCCGCCGTCAGCATGATGATGTTCTTCGGGTGCGGCGCGCGGCCCGTCGGGCTTGCATTCGGAATGAAAGAGAGCGGATAGGCGCCGCGCGAGTTTTCCGCGAGCGCCGCGCTGTCGAGATCGAGTTCGCGCGTCTTCTCGTCCATCACCACGTTTTCGAGCACGGTGCCGAAGCGGCGCGTCGTCGCATAGATTTCCGGCTCGGCTTCCGCCGACAGCTTGATCATCTTCGCATAGCAGCCGCCTTCGAAATTGAAGACGCCGTTTTCCGACCAGCCATGTTCGTCGTCGCCGATCAGCGTACGCGTCGCAACGGCCGACAGCGTCGTCTTGCCGGTGCCCGACAGGCCGAAGAAGATCGCCGTGTCGCCTTCCTCGCCGACATTCGCCGAGCAATGCATCGGCATGACGCGCTTCGGCGGCAGTTCGTAATTCAGCATCGAGAAGACGGACTTCTTGATTTCGCCCGCATAGGAAGTACCGGCGATCAGCACGATGCGCTTGGCGAAGTTGCAGGCAATCACGGTGCCCGTGCGCACGCCGTACTTCTCGGGGTCCGCTTCGAAGCTCGGCAGGTCGATGATCGTGAACTGCGGATCGAAGTCGCCGAGTTCTTCCGGCTTCGGCTCGATGAGGAGGTTCTGGATGAAGAGAGAGTGCCAGGCGTATTCCGTGTAGATGCGGGTCGCGAGGCGATGGGTCTGGTCGGCGCCGCCGAAGAGATCCTGAATGAAGAGTTCCTTGCCTTCGGCGTGTTTCAGCATGTCGGCATGGAGAAGATCGAAGGCTTCGCTCGTCATCGACTTGTTGTTGTCCCACCAAACGGTCTTTTCGGTGGAGGCGTCGCGGACGATGAACTTGTCTTTCGCGGAGCGGCCGGTGTGAACGCCGGTCTTGACGACGAAGGGCCCGTTCGCGGCGACATGGCCTTCGCCCCTTGCGAGCGCTTCTTCGTAGAGCGCGGCGGGACGGTAGTTCCAGTGCGTCGCGGCGAGATTCTTGAAGCCGCTTTTCTCGGCGCCATGTTTGCTGATGTAGGGCCCGGTCTGTTTCACGCTTCTCTCCTCGTGGTCCTCTTCGGCCCGTCGGGCCTCAAATCCCTGTTTGTTGTGCCCGCTTCCCGCGCTCGCCGCGGCAGGGGCCGAAGTCTATCACGGTCGTGTCCGTCCGGCAGAATTGCGTCTCGGCTGGGGCGGGTTTCCGCCCCATCGAAGCAATAGCGGGGCCATCGCCTCTGGCAGGCGGGCCCGCGGTCCCCGGAAAATCGGCGCCAACATAGTTCCCGGTCTCGTGCGGCGCAACCGCTTTGCGAGCGGCTTGCAATGGGTGCGGCGATGCGTCCCCCGGCGCCTGCATGTCCCCGGCCGGCGGGCCTTCGGCGCCGCAAAACACCCTTTCGCCGGTGCGGTCTCTTGAAATAAACCGCCGCGCGCCGCCTTCGTTCCGCTGCTGCGCCGCAGCGAGCGAAAGCCGCCTTGGTTAATGCAAGGCGGGCATTGCCGCAAAAAGCGGCAGTTCCGCTTTTGCCCGCCGCCGCTGGGTCAGTTCGCGGCGTCGCTTTCCTTCAGCGTTTCGAACAGCCGCACATAAAAGGCGACCGCCTCGCCCATGTTTTCGACCGAGACCCGTTCATTGGTGCCGTGGAACCGCGCCATGTCCTCCGGTGCCATGCGGATGGGAATGAACCGGAACACATTGTCGGTGATCGGCAGGTAGTGGCGCGAATCCGTGCCGCCGACGACGAGATAGGGCGCGGCAATGACGCCCGGAAAGCTCTCGCCGATCACCCGCGTGATGAGCTGGTAGCCGTCTCCCTCGATGTTCGACACTTTCGACGCCTCGCGGATGCCCGGCAGCGGCTCGATCTCGACGTCGGGATCGTCCACCGCCGCGCGCACATGCTCGATGATGCCGTCCGCCGTATCGCGCGGATGGATGCGGAAATTGACGACCGCGCGCGCTTCCGGCGGCAGCACGTTTTCCTTCACGCCGCCCTCCACGATGGTGGGCGCGATTGTCGTGTGAAGCTGCGCCGCGCTTGTCGGGCTTTCCTCCATCACGCCGCGCACGAGAGGCTCGAAGAGCCAGAGATTGGCGTAGACCATCCGCTGCGTGAAAGGCACGGCGGGCGCGAGGCTCTCGATCATGCCGCGCGTCGCGCCGTCCACCTTGCTCTCGAACGGATCGCCGCCGATCCGCTCCAGCGCCCGGGCGAGCCGGCCGATGGCGGTCTGCGCGGCGGGCGAGGGCATCGAGGAATGTCCGCCCTTCGAATAGGCGACGACGCCGAGCGAGATCGAACCCTTTTCCGCGACGCCGATCATCGCGACGGGCGCGTTGACGCCGGGCAGGAGCCCGTGGCCGATCACGCCGCCTTCGTCCTTCACCCAGGCGAGGTTGACGCCGCGCTCCTGCAGCATCCCCGCAAGCGCCTTGTTGCCTTCGCCGCCGCCGATTTCCTCGTCATGCCCGAAGGCGAAGAGTATCGTACGTGTCGGCTGGAAGCCCTGCGCGGCAAGCCGTTCTGCCGCTTCCACCATCGCGATCAGCGAGCCCTTGTTGTCGATCGTTCCGCGGCCCCAGACATACCCGTCCGCGATCGTACCCGCGAAGGGCGGGTGCTCCCACTTGTCTTCCGTCCCCGGCGCGATCGGCACGACGTCGATATGCGACATCAGCAGCACGGGATCGAGCGACGTGTCCGTGCCTTCCCAGGTGTAAAAGAGCGTCGCTCCGCCCACGATCTCGCGCTTCGTCGCCGCGGTGAAGGCGGGGTAGGTCGCGTCCATCCAGTTGCGGAAACCTTCGAAAGCCTCTGCCGAGCGCGCGACCTCCGCCTCGTCCGCGCCGGCCTGGTGCGAGATCGTGCGGAACCGCACGGCCTCGGCAAGGTGCTGCGCCGCGCCTTCCGCGTCGATGCTCTCCGCCTGGCCGATATTGGCGAGTTCCGCCGCCGGCACCATCAGCGTCCGCCCCACGACAACCGCGATGAGCAGCACGAATAGGGCGCCCGCCCCGATCAGAATGCGCTTCAGCATGGATTTGTCCCCCGCCCCGTCATTATTTCCGGTTCGGCCGCCACCGTCGCGGGCGGCCTTTGCGTCCTGTCATGGCCGCACCGGCCATGTCTGTCAAACGAGGCGCCGTGCCCGTCGTCAATATTATGGTGCCGGGCCGTGGCGTCGCCTTGTCCAAGCCCTTATACTGCCGCCACATTTTGGGCCAAAAGCGACCCTAAGCCTCGAAGCCGCGCTGGGCGGCGTTCTGTGAGCGGGGTATGTCATGCAAGAGGTCCGGAACGATCAGGATCAGAAGGGCCAGACCGGCCAACGGGGTCAGGCTGATGAAAAGGAACGGGGCCCAATGCCGACCATTGCGCTGGTCGACGACGACCGGAATATCCTCACTTCGGTGAGCATAGCGCTCGAATCCGAGGGCTATCATGTGCAGACCTACACGGACGGCGCCGCCGCCCTTGCGGGCCTTGCCGCCAATCCGCCGGACGTCGCCGTCTTCGACATCAAGATGCCGCGCATGGACGGCATGGAACTGCTGCGGCGTCTCCGCCAGAAGTCCGACCTGCCGGTCATCTTCCTCACCTCCAAGGACGACGAGATCGACGAGCTCTTCGGCCTCAAGATGGGCGCGGACGACTACATCCGTAAGCCTTTCTCGCAGCGCCTCCTCGTCGAGCGCGTGAAGGCGGTTCTCCGCCGCGCCGCGCCGAAGACCGAGGGCGCGCCCGCCGAAGGCGCCGCCAACCAGGTCATGGAGCGCGGCAAGCTCCTGCTCGATCCCGAGCGCCATACCTGCACCTGGGACAGCAAGCAGGTCGTCCTCACCGTCACCGAGTTCCTGATCCTTCAGGCGCTCGCGCAGCGTCCGGGCTATGTGAAGAGCCGCGACTCGCTGATGGATGCCGCCTATGACGATCAGGTCTATGTCGACGACCGCACCATCGACAGCCACATCAAGCGGCTGCGCAAGAAGTTCAAGGAAGTCGACGACGCCTTCGACGCCATCGAAACGCTGTACGGCGTCGGCTACCGCTACCGCGAAGCCTGATGCCCGCCTCCGGGAAGCGGAGGGTGAAACAGAGGGGAAGTCCTGGCACGAGCCGGTGAAAAACGCATGGCGAGCCTGACCGAGGAGGAAGCGAGGGCCGAGGCGGACGAAGACCCCGCATCGCGGCCTCGCGGCCCCGCCGCAGGCCCCGGCTTCGTCTCGCGCATGGCCGCCGCGACGGGCCGCCTGCTCACCGCCTTTCGCGGCTTCCTCGTTCGCGGCCGCTTTTCCAGCCTCACGCGCCGCATCGTCGTCTTCAATGTGGCGGCGCTCTTCGTCCTGGTCTCGGGCATTCTCTATCTCAATCAGTTTCGCGAAGGCCTGATCGACGCCCGCCGTCAGAGCCTGCTCACACAGGCCGAGATCATCGCCGGTGCCATCGAGGAAGGCGCGACCACCTCGCCGGACGCGCCCCTGATCGACCCGCTGGCCGCCGGCGCCATCATCGCGCCGCCGCCGGACGACACGGCGTCGTCGGGGATCGACGAAACCCTGCCGATCGATCCCGAAACCGCCGCGCCGATTCTGCGCCGTCTCGTATTGCCGACGCGCACCCGCGCGCGGCTCTATGGCAAGGAAGGCTGGCTCGTCCTCGACTCGCGCCAGTTGAGCGCTTCGGGCCAGGTCGTTGCCTTCGAACTTCCGCCCCCCGAAGGCGCGGACGAGGGCAGCTTCGTCGATCGCGTGGCGCAATGGGCGCTCAATCTCCTGCCCGGCCGCAACCTCGAACGCTTCCGCGAGGCTGGCAGCCAGAACGGCACCATGTACGAGGAAGTAACCCGCGCGCTCGGCGGCGAAGCGTCCAGCATGGAGCGCATCAACGAACGAGGCGAACTCATCGTCTCCGTCGCCGTGCCGATCCAGCGCTACCGCGCGGTTCTCGGCGCGTTGATGCTGTCCACGCGCGGCGGCGACATCGACCGGATCGTCCGCGCCGAACGCATCGCCATCCTTCAGGTCTTTCTCGTCGCGCTCGGCGTGACGATCCTGCTTTCCGTTCTGCTGGCGGGCACCATCGCGGAGCCCGTGCGCCGTCTCGCGCAGGCCGCCGAAACGGTGAGGCGCGGCAAGAACGCCCGCGCGCAGATACCCGACTTCACCGAACGCCATGACGAGATCGGCGAATTGTCGGGCGCGTTCCGCGAGATGACGAACGCGCTCTACAGCCGCATCGACGCCATCGAGAGCTTCGCCGCCGATGTCGCACACGAGATCAAGAACCCGCTCACCTCGCTCAGGAGTGCCATCGAAACCTTCCGCCTGGCAAAGGACGAAAGTCAGAAGGACCGGTTGATGGAGATCATCCAGGAGGATGTTCGCCGCATCGACCGTCTCATCTCCGACATCTCGAACGCGTCGCGTCTCGATGCCGAGCTGTCGCGCGGCGATCGTGCGGAGGTGAATATCGCGACCCTTCTCGAAACCGTCTGCGCTCTCTTCAACGAATCCGGCGCCGCGGGCAGCGCCCGCGTGAAGCTCGAGGTGGACCCCGGCGCGCCAGGTCGCGACGGCATGGTGGTGAAGGGCTTCGATACGCGTCTCGGTCAGGTGGTCCGCAACCTGATCGACAACGCATTGTCCTTCAGCCCCGAGGGCGGCACCGTGCGTGTCGCCGGCAGCCGCGAACCCGGCCTCATCGTGATCCGCGTCGAGGACGAGGGCCCCGGCATCGCGCCGGAAAATTTCGAACGCATCTTCGACCGCTTCCACACCGACCGGCCGGACAGCTTCGGCGAGCATTCCGGCCTCGGTCTTGCCATCTCCCGCCAGATCGTCGAGGCGCATGGCGGCACCATCCGCGCGGACAACCGCATGGAGAACGGCAAGGTCGCGGGCGCGCGCTTCATCGTCGAACTGCCGGAAGCGGAATAGGAGGCAGTCATGGCGGAGCCTCTCTACATGCACGGCACCTGTGTTTCCTGCGGCGCGCGGGCGGTCCTGCTGCGCGGGCCGTCGGGCTCGGGCAAGTCGGATCTCGCCTTTCGCCTCGTTCGCGAGGACCCGAGCGGCGAAACCCGCCTCGTCGCCGACGATCAGGTCGCGCTCCATGTCGGACCGCCGGGCCTCGTTGCAAGCGCGCCCGCCGCCCTTGCCGGTCTTCTCGAATTGCGCGGGCTCGGCCTCGTGGCCGTCCCCGCGCGGGCCGAGGCGCCGCTGGCCCTGCTCGTCGATCTCGTCGCGCGCGACGCCGTGCCGCGTCTTCCCGAAGCCCGCTACGAAACCCTGCTGGAAGTCCGTTTGCCCGTCCTCGCGCTCCACGCTTTCGACGGCACCGCTTCCCTGAAGCTCCGGCTTGCTCTCGAAACCCTGCCCGACAGCGGCTTTCCAGAGGAAGACGGGCGTTTCGGCCCGCGGGGCTGAGGCGCCGGACCCGGAACTGCCTCCGATTTGTGCGTTTGCCGCCGGGAAGTGCCGATTGTTGCATCGCAACACTTGTCATTGGCGCGCGATTGGGGTCACGATACGCCCCTTCGCGGGGGCGAGAGCGGTCGAGCGGGCGCGGGACGCGCCGGGCCGCCTGAAATGCGGCATTGAGGGCTGTTGATGATTGGTTTGGTACTCGTAACGCATGGCCAGCTGGCCAGCCAGTTCGTCGCGGCGATGGAACATGTCGTCGGGCCGCAGACCCAGGTCGCGTCCATCAGCATCGGCCCCGACGACGACATGGAGCAGCGCCGCAAGGACATCCTGAAGGCGGTCGCCTCCGCCGACAGCGGCGACGGCGTCATCCTGCTCACCGACATGTTCGGCGGCACGCCCTCCAACCTCGCCATCTCCGTCATGGACAAGGCGAAGGTCGAGGTGATCGCCGGCGTGAACCTGCCCATGCTGATCAAGCTCGCGTCCGTCCGCGAAACCGCCTCGCTTGGCGATGCGGTCGATCAGGCGCAGGAATCGGGCCGCAAATACATCTCGATTGCGAGCCGCGTGCTGGCCGGCGACGGAGCCTGACGCCCGTGTCCTCCGCCGAAGCGAAACCCGGCTCTTTCGTTCGCGAAGTGGAAATCGTCAACAGCCGCGGCCTTCATGCCCGCGCGTCGGCGAAATTCGTTCAGATGGCGGAGAAGTTCGACGCCGAAATCCGCGTCTCCCGCGAAGGGCAGACGGTGCCCGGCACCTCCATCATGGGATTGATGATGCTCGCCGCCGCGCCCGGCTGCTGCATCCGCATCGAAACCGAGGGCACGGACGCCGAAGCTGCCCTCGAAACCCTCGCCGCCCTCGTGGCCGACGGCTTCGGCGAACGCGACTAGCTATTCCTTGAAATAGACCGTCTGCACGCTCGTCGCGAGGAGCTGCCCCTCCGCGCTCCAGAGCTCCGCGGACTGATCGAAATACCCCTGACGGAAGACGCTGGAATCCGCGACCCCGATCAGCGGCTTCGCGCCTTGTGCGGCGAGCGTTGCCGCATCGGCATGGAAATAGGTCGTGAGCGACACGGTTCCCGCCGGCACCATGCGGCCGCGCACCAGAAAGAGGCGGACGATGAACGTGTCCGCCAGCGAGGCGAGCGAGGTGAAGTCGAGTGCCCGCCCCGGCTTGTCGGCGACCCAGAGCAGCGAGCGCGAAGGGCCGGGATCGGTGTCCGCGCGCGCGTCGAAATTCGGCGCGCCTTCCGCGAAGCGCAGCTCGTAGCGCTGCAGCCAGGCGTTGCGTCCCTCCGTCTCCATCGGTGCGAGCGTCTCGAAGGGCGGGATCGTGGGACAGGCCGCCGGCTGATGCGCCCATGTCTCGCGCCGCTTCGCGAACACCGCGCTCGCCGTCGCCGCAATGCCGTTCTCCTGCGAGAGCGTCATCGTCCAGTGCTGCGTCGAGCGGTTGGTGCGCGCTTCCGTGATCTCGATGGTGAACGCGCCCTCCGCAATGGGCGCGCAGAAATTCACCGTCAGCGCCACCGGGTCGCCGAGCCTTTGCGGCGCGTCGAGCGCCGCCTTCAGCATCAGCGCCGCCGTCGTGCCGCCGAAGGGGCCCATCATGTTCCAGTAGGCAGGCGAGGTCCGGCCCGTGAAGCGGCCTTCTCCCGCCGGGGTCAGCCGGGTCGCAAGGTCGAGCGGGTGGGTCGCGGGGATCGAACTGTCCATGGGTCTCTTTCCGGATGAATGGCCCAATGAAAGGCAACGGCGGGATTTGAGCCGCCCGCCGGTCCCCCGTCCATGACCTTCCGGGTAATCGAAACGGGGCCAATTCCGCCTTTTTCGGGGCTCCACCGGGCTTCCGGGGCGAATCGGAGAAACATATAAACATTTCTTTATATCGCCCTTGCTCCCTCGGCCCCGCCTTGTTATAAGGCCTCATCACGACGCCGGTCCCGGCTGGCGCAGCATTTCGTTGCGCGCCGGCCTGCGCGCCCTTTCTGGGCCGCCGACCCGGTGACCGAATCCACTGCCGAATTCAAAAGGAGCGCGTAAGCCTCATGAGCCAAGCTGTAAAAGCCGAGACCCACGACTACGCCATCAAGGACATCGGCCTCGCCGACTGGGGCCGCAAGGAAATCGACATGGCCGAGACCGAAATGCCCGGTCTCATGGCGACCCGCGAGGAGTTCGGCTCGAAGAAGCCGCTGAAGGGCGCGCGCATCGCCGGCTCGCTCCACATGACGATCCAGACCGCCGTGCTGATCGAGACGCTGGCCGATCTCGGCGCCGACATCCGCTGGGCCTCGTGCAACATCTATTCGACGCAGGACCATGCGGCGGCGGCGATCGCCGACCGCGGCATTCCGGTCTTCGCGATCAAGGGCGAGAGCCTCGAGGACTACTGGGAATACACCCACCGCATCTTCGAATGGGCCGACGGCGGCACGCCGAACATGATCCTCGACGATGGCGGCGACGCCACCCTCCTCATCCATCTCGGCAAGCGCGCCGAGGACGGCGACACCGCCTTCCTCGAAAGCCCCGGCAATGAGGAAGAGGAAGTTCTCTTCGCCGCGATCAAGCGCCGCCTGAAGCACAAGCCGGGCTGGTACAACACCATCGCGAAGAACGTGAAGGGCGTGACCGAGGAAACCACAACGGGTGTCCACCGCCTCTACGAAATGCAGAAGAAGGGCACGCTTCTCTGGCCCGCGATCAACGTCAACGACAGCGTCACGAAGTCGAAGTTCGACAATCTCTATGGCTGCCGTGAATCGCTGGTCGACGGCATCCGCCGCGCCACCGACGTCATGATGTCGGGCAAGGTCGGCGTCGTGGCCGGCTTCGGCGATGTCGGCAAGGGCTCCGCCGCCTCGCTCCGCCAGGCCGGCTGCCGCGTTCTCGTCACCGAGATCGACCCCATCTGCGCGCTGCAGGCCGCGATGGAAGGCTACGAAGTGACGACCATGGACGAAGCCGTGAAGCGCGGCGACATCTTCGTCACGACGACGGGCAATGTGGACGTCATCACCGTCGATCACATGCGCGCCATGAAGCACCGCGCCATCGTCTGCAACATCGGCCACTTCGACAGCGAGATCCAGATCGGGGGCTTGCGCAACCTCAAGTGGCACAACGTGAAGCCGCAGGTCGATGAAATCGAGTTCCAGGACGGCAAGCGCATCATCATGCTCGCCGAGGGCCGTCTCGTGAATCTCGGCTGCGGCACGGGCCATCCGAGCTTCGTCATGTCGGCGTCCTTCACGAACCAGACGCTCGCCCAGATCGAGCTCTTCACGAAGCCCAATGATTACGGCAAGGAAGTCTACGTCCTGCCGAAGGCGCTCGACGAGAAGGTGGCCCGCCTCCATCTCGAGAAGATCGGCGTGAAGCTCGAGAAGATGAACAAGAAGCAGTCCGACTACATCGGCGTGCCGGTCGAAGGCCCGTTCAAGCCGGAAACCTATCGCTACTGAGCGAAGCACGTACTGCTGTCGAGACGATCAACGGGGTGCACCAGCTGCACCCCGTTTTTTGTTCGTCATGACCTGAAAACATCGTCATGGCCCGGCTTGTCCGGGCCATCCACGTCTTTGACCTTCGGAAAAGTCTTTAAAGACGTGGACGGCCCGAATAAATCGGGCCGTGACGGGCTTTTGGCGTTTTTCCAAGCGTCGCCCTGTGCCCCTCACGACCGGCACGTCCTGCCGGTCGCGCACCGTTTCTCGCCGCAAGACGCTGTTTCACCTCCGAGTCCCTCGTGGTGTATGCTTCGCCGGGGTCAGGTGATTTGCGCCCGCTCACACGGCGAGCGGGCACCGAAGGGGTTGTGCGCGTAATGAAGCTGGGCGATATCGGCAAGGCGGGCAGGGCGCTCGGCCGCAGGGCGAGGCCCTTGCAGGCCGCGCTCGCCGGCTCGGCGGCGCTGTCGCTGTTGCCCCACGCGGCCCGCGCGCAGGACGCGCCGCCGCGCGGCACGCCCGAAGGTCTCATCGACACGCTCTCCGCCCTCGGCCTGCCGCCCGAAGCCGCCGCCGAGCCGGCCCTCGCCACCACTTTCGCCGTCGCTGTCGGCCTCGCCTTCGCGGGCGCGCTCGCCGCCATCACGGGGCTGCGTGCGTCCCGCGCCGCGCGGCGTGTCGCGCTGGAGCGCGAGGCGAGTCTCTCGACCCTCGAAGCGCGTCTCGACGCGGCGGAGGCGATCCTCGCCGCCGAGCCCGACGCTGTCTTCATCTGGACGCCGGAATCGCTTCGCGCGGCGCCCGGAACCTTTCAGGCGCGCCCCCGCATCGTCGGCTCCACCGCCACGCTGGTCGATCCCTCCTCGGGCGACCTCGACTTCTCCTATCTGCTGACGCGCCTCGAACCGGAAAACGCCGGCCGCCTCAACACGGCGGTGCAGCGCTTGCGCACGCGCGGCGCCCGCTTCTCGCTCCATGTCCAGTCGACCGACGGCCGCACCTTCGAGGCGGAAGGCCGCCCGGCCGGCGCGCTCGCCGTCCTGTGGCTCCGCGACGTGACCGGCGAGCGTGCGGAAGTCTCCCGCCTCAAGGAGCGTCTCCGCCAGGCCGAATATGCGCGCGGCCGCTTCGAGGAACATCTGATGCACGCGCCGTTCCCCGCCTGGCGCCGCGACGACGAGAACCGTCTCGTCTGGGTGAACGCCGCCTATGCCCGCGCGGTCGATGCCGCCTCGCCCGAAGACGCCGTCACGCGCAGCCTCGAACTTCTCGGCGAGGAAACGCTGTCGGCACTCCGCCGCGTCCTCTTCGACCGCTCCCGCGCCCGCGAGCGCAGCCACGCCATCATGGCGGGCGAGCGCCGCGCCCTCGACATTCTGGAGCAGCGCCTGTCGGAAGGCATCGCCGGCGTCGCGATCGACGTCTCGGATCTCGACGAGGCGGAAGCCGAACTCCGCCGCCACATCGAAAGTCATGCCGCGACGCTCGACCGCGTCACGACCGCCGTCGCGATCTGCGGCCCCGACAAGCGCCTCACCTTCCGCAACCGCGCCTACGAAACGCTCTGGGGCCTCGACCCGCAATGGCTCGACGGCGGCCCCTCCGACAATGAGGTGCTGGACGAGTTGCGCGCGCGCCGCCGCCTGCCGGAACAGGCGAACTTCCAGGCCTGGAAGCAGACGCGCATGGAAATCTACACCTCGACCGAACCCGTCGAGGAATACTGGCACCTGCCGGACGGCCGCACCATCAAGCTTCTCGCCCAGGCGCATCCCTTCGGCGGCGTCATCTATCTCTATGAAAACGTCACCGAGCGCCTCAACCTCGAAAGCTCCTACAACACGCTCGCCCGCGTGCAGCGCGAGACCATCGACCACCTCTATGAAGGCGTTGCGGTCTTCGGCTCCGACGGCTGCCTGAAACTTTCCAATCCCGCCTACGCCACCATCTGGTCGCTCGACGAGGAAAAGCTCGAAGGCGAGCCGCATGTCAGCGAGCTGATCGACATGTGTCGTTCCCTGATGGACGACGACGCCGAATGGGAAGTGCTGAAGAACGGCATCACCGGCGCGTCCGGCATCCGCGCGCAGCAGACCGGCCGCCTCGACCGGCCCGACGGCACGGTGATCGACTATGCGATGGTGCCGCTGCCCGACGGCGCGACGCTCATGACCTATGTCGACGTTACGGATTCGACGCGCATGGAACAGGCGCTGCGCGACCGAAACGACGCGCTCGAAACGGCGGACCGCCTGAAGTCCGAATTCATCAGCCACGTCTCCTATCAGCTCCGCACACCGCTCACGAATATTCTCGGCTTCGGCGAAATCCTCGAGACGGAAATGTTCGGTTCCCTCAATCCGCGCCAGCACGAATACATGCAGGGCATTCTCGAAAGTTCGGAAACGCTGATCGACGTCGTGAACGACATTCTCGATCTCGCCGTCATCGAGGCGGGCGCCATGACGCTCGACCTCTCGGATGTCGAACTTTCCGAAGTGATCTACGCGACGGAAGAATTCGCGCAGCGCCCGGCACAGAAGAACAAGGTCTCGCTCAAGGTCGAGTGCCCGAAGGACATCGGCACGGTGCGCGCCGACGAGAAGCGCATCAAGCAGATCATGATCAACCTTCTGTCGAACTCGCTCGCCTTCACGAGCCCAGGCGACGCCATCGTCATCGGCGCCGCGCGCCACGACAATTCCGTCGAGCTCTATGTCGAGGACACCGGCATCGGCATCAAGCCGGAATTCCAGTCCAACGTCTTCGACCGCTTCGAGGCGCATGGTGGTTCCGACAAGCATCGCGGCGCCGGCCTCGGCCTCTCCCTCGTGCGCTCCTTCGTGGAACTGCATGGCGGCTGGGTCACGCTCGAAAGCGCCCCCGACGTCGGCACCCGCGTCACCTGCCACCTCCCGGTCCGCGCCGCCCCGCCGTCGCGCGGCGTCAGCGGCGACCTCTCCGGCGTGACGAAGCTGGAAGTGGGGTAGCGACGCTGCAGAACTAGCTAGCTATCAAGGATGTCATCTATCGACTGCCCGCGACTTTTACTGTCCGCAATTCTGTCTTCGCACCATGAGCGAGCTTCCTCAAGATTGCTGCGAAACTCTGTGGCGAAGCTCAATGCGTCACTTTTGCGTTTTTGAATCTGGGCCTCAATGACTTCTTTCGCTGTCTGAACATCCGATTCAGCCCCATCCCACTCGTCTATCGACACGGTTAAATCGTTGATGCCAAAAGATACAGTGCCGCGCCGAATTTGGCTGCCTGATGGAGCTTGCCTTAATCCAGATGTAATGGAGTCAAACAGTTCATGCGCAAATATGTTCAAGAACAAAAGACCAAAGGCATCCTGAGAGTATGATCTTTTGAATTTCAGAATTATAGCAACAAGACTTAAGCACTCTGACGGAAAACTAATTCGAAAATGAATATCGGATCTGCGCTCTTTCGGCGATGGAATATAAAATTCATACGAAATATTCAGATCGCGGAGGAGCCTAAACGGGTCCTTGGATAGGTGACGTCTCGGTAAGTTGGCGAGATAAGCTTCATATTCGGGTGAAAGATATTTTTTTGTCACCAACTCGTTATCGATCTCATATGCCATCTGAAGAAAGTTGTCCTGACTTCTTCCTTTCAAATTTTTTATGAACTTCTCAAATTTATCGTGCAGGACTTTTGTTAGTGCATAAGCAGCAAAATATTCTTGAAATGATCGGTGTACGAACGTGTAGTTGAAGCCCTCTTGCTGCATTAGATTGACGGATTGGACATAGTCTCTGATGACGTCGTCTGGCTCGAAAGAATAATTTAGAACCTTGTTACTCATAGAGATGTATTCCCGAATTTCTGTAAGCGAAAATTCGTACTGTTCATTGTAATAGGATAGCAGGCAGAACACCCCAAACGATTTTCTGAACTCCTCTATGTCTAGAGTTTTTTGTCTCGAGTAGGCTTTTGTGGCATCGTGCCACTGGTACAAAGTGCTAAAGGCTTGATCATAGAAAATGTTCATGCTGCGCGGGATGTTCATATTCTCCTTGAATGTCATCATCATCATTATTGAAAGAAGCGGATTTGATAGAAAGCTCGCGTTAGCTTCATAAAATTTCTTGTCTAGCTTCTTTAAGAAGCGCTGTTTGAATTCTGGATCAAATGGGACGCGCTGCAGCAGTTCTTTCACTTGGTCATAAGTGAAAGGTGCCGATTGGTATGTTTGGAAACTTTGCCATCCCGAAAAGCGGTTGTCCGGTCGGCTTGATACTACGAAGCAACAGTCGTTGAAGCGGCTTGCTAGATCGAGAATTTGATGTTGGAGGGGAGCGCGGGCTTCTTCTATGACTTCGTCAAACCCATCAAGAATAAAGCAGAACTTTCCTAGCCGACAAAAATAATCAAAAACATCTTCCGCAATTCCGTTTCTGGCGATTGTGTGCCGTATAAGTGTCTTTAGGTCGTATGCCGAGAATTCGTTCAGGGAACGAAGTTCGACGAATATGGGCACGACTCCCTGAGGGTTCTTAAAAATGGTGAGCCAGAGGTGTCGCATGAAGAAAGTTTTTCCGGCGCCTCCGTTCCCGTTGATTACAACATTTTGACCTTCTCGGATGTTGCATATCAGCTCTTCATCGGAAAAGACGTCTCGATCGCAGGTAAAGGTGGAATTGACATATATGTCGTAAAGGGCGACGTCACGTTCCTTAACGCAAATTATCTTTACGTAGCTATTTTTATTGAAGATTCGCTCTGCATACGGAGAAAAGTCTTCAAAAATTTTTGTCCAGGCGCGCTTCATTGCCTCGCTGGCGCCGGATAGAATCGAGTTAAACGAGGATTTGATGAGGTTCGCTGTTGTCTCTGCGGCAATAGTATTTACGTTGATCTCTTGTGACATCCTTCCCCCAAGCTCCGTTCGCGTTTGGAGAGTTTATCTCAACGAGCGGAAGGGGGTATACGGAAAATATTGTGTCTGATCCGGGGCTCCAGCAGTTGGGTTTTATCTAGCTACAAAAACACCCTGTAAGGCACTGCCGTCCCGTCCGGCTCCTTCACCTGGAATTCCGCGCCGCGTTCGGCTTCCTGGATCAGCGCTTCGTAGAGCCTGAGTGCGTTGCGGATTACTTCGGCGTAGGAAGCGGCCTCCGTCTTTTCCTTCAGCTGCTGCAGCCGCTCCATCGCCTGCGGCGGCAGTTCGAGCTGCACGCGCGTCGTGTCGCGCTCCTCGCCGCCCTGCCGCTTGTGGCGGCGGCCGTGGCGATGGCCGCGCCGTCCGCGCCGCTCCTCGTTTCCGTCCGCTTCCGGCGTTTCTTCCTTGAAGCCGCTCATGCCGCGTCTCTCCGGCCCTGCCGGCAGCCGCGATGAGGCCGGTAACCGCGCCCGTAATGATGCTCGCGCGCGAAGAAGAAGATTGCCGTCGCCGCCGCGAGCGTCGCCAGCGGATAGCTTGCCGCGGTCGCGATCAGCGCCACGCCGACCGCGATCGCGGCAAAGAGCATCACGAGCTTCGGCGCGCGAAAGCCGTAGCGCTCACGCCGCTCGTCTCCGTCGCGACGCCATTCCCTGTATCCATGGCCCTGCCACGCGCAGCGCTCCTCGCGCTCCTCTTCGGAAAGCGGAAACGCCTCGCCCACATCCACCTGGTATCGGCTCACCATGCCCTCCCGGCGCGCCTGCGCCCCTGTTGTCTGTTCATCTGTCATGTCCTTGCCCTCTTGGGTCCTCTCGGGCGGTGCGCGCTTGTCGTCCGGCGCGCTTCATCGCCTTCGCAGCATTAAATAATCAAAATATCATCATCATTCAATCCGAAAATGCGGTAAATCCGTAAACTGCTGAAATCCTTGCCTTTCCGCCCGGCCCGTCGACCCTAGATCGCTCTCAAAGGAGGTGCTCCGTGACCGCAAAAACGACCGCAAGAAAACCCTACGAGCTCTTCTACTGGCCGGGCATTCCGGGCCGCGGCGAATATGTCCGTCTCGCGCTCGAGGAAGCGGGCGCGCCTTACATCGATGTCGCCCGCGAGCGCGACACCGGCATGGAGGAGATGACGGCGCTGCTGGAAGGCGAGGGCACGAAGCGCCCCTCTTTCGCGCCGCCTTTCCTGCGCGACGGCCGCGTTATCGTCGGCCAGGTCGCGGCGATCCTCTTCTATCTGGGGCCCCGCCTCCGCCTCGCGCCGAAGTCGGAAGCCGGCGCGCTCTGGACGCACCAGATCGAACTCACCACCACCGACTTCGTTGCCGAAGCGCATGACGTGCACCACCCCGTCGGCGTCGGTCTCTATTACGAGGATCAGAAGAAGGAGGCGCTCCGCCGCGCGGAGGAATTCCGCACCGCCCGCATCCCGAAATTCCTCGACTGGTTCGAGGCCGTGATGGACATGAACGGCGCGACGAAGCGCGCGCCCCATCTCGTCGGCAAGTCGCTCACCTATGCCGACCTCTCCCTTTTCCACACGGTCGACGGCCTCGCTTACGCCTTCCCGAAAACAATGGGCCGGCTCCTCAGAAGCCGGCCCCTCGTCTCATCGCTTCATGCCGCGGTGAAGAAGCGGCCCAGCATCAAGGCCTATCTGAAAAGCGACCGCCGCCAGCCCTTCAACGAAAACGGCCTCTTCCGCCACTACAAGGAGCTCGATAAGTGATCGGTAGACAGACTATCTTCCCACCCTCCCCTTGAGGGAGGGTGGGAAGTTGAGTTTCTTCACTCCACCTTTTCGATCACCGCGCAGGCGACCCGCGCGCCCGCGCCGCCGATCGGCTGGCTCATGTGGTCGTCCGGGCCTTCATGGATGACGAGCGCCGAGCCGTCCTCGTCGAGCAGGAAGGCGCGCTCGTCCGCCTCGTCTTCCACAAGCGTCACGCGCTCGGAAAAGAGTTCGGCGTTCACCGTCCCGTCTTCCGCCGCGTAGATGTTCGGCAGGTCGCCATCGTCCGGCCCTTCCGGGTTCAGCAGCCCGTGCGGCTCCTTCTCGCCATGCTGCACATGGCTGCCCGAATTCTTGTAGGCCGTGTCCGAGCAGTCGCCGACGCCATGGAAATGGATCGCATGCCAGCCCGGCTCGATCCCCTCGACATTGACCCGGATGACGACGCCCTCCGGCCCTTCGGAGAGGTTCGCGGTCCCGGCTTCGCCGCTCGCCTGCGTGCGGAATTCGGCGGCCGCCAGCGGCGTCGCGGCCTCTTCGTGATGGTCGGCGAGCGCCGGCAGCGTCCCGAGCGCGATCAGCGAAACAGCGGCCAGCGGGGCAAGGCGGGGCAGGGTCATGGGGCTTTCTCCTTTGAAATTCCGTCACAGACAGATGAGAACCTAGACCATTCGCGGCCCCGGAAAAGCCCGCGCGCCCTCTTCACGAAGCCGTGAGCGGAACTTTCGGGCTGGCGAACGAATGACCGGAATGGTACTTTCAGTCAGTTCTGCGTTCCGGCCCCCGCCTTCCAGCCAGAAGAGGTCGCTCTCATGTCCATCACCCTCACCGTCAACGGCGAGCGCCACGAGCTCGATGTCGAGCCCGAAATGCCGCTCCTCTGGGTCCTCCGCGACGAGCTCGGCCTCACCGGCACGAAATTCGGCTGCGGCGTCGCCGCCTGCGGCGCCTGCACCGTCCATGTGGACGGCGTCGCGACGCGAACCTGCGTGACCCCGGTCGAAGCCGCCGACGGCGCCAGCATCACCACCATCGAGGGCCTCGCCGAAGCCTCCGGCGCCCGCGAGGGCGAGCTTTCCGCGCTCCAGGCCGCCTGGGTCGCGAAACAGGTGCCCCAATGCGGCTATTGCCAGTCCGGCATGCTGATGGCCGTCTCCGCGCTGCTGACGGAAAACCCTCAGCCGACGGATGAAGACATCGACGCCGCCATCACCAATGTCTGCCGCTGCGGCACCTATCCGCGTGTCCGCGCCGCCATCCGCACCGTCACATCGGCCTGAGGGGGAACCACATCATGGCATTCGAAATGAAAAAGCCCTCGCGCCGCCAGTTCCTCATCGCGACCGGCCTTGTCGGCGGCGGTCTGATGATCGGCTATGCAATGTCCGGCCCCTCCCGCCGCGAGCGCGCCGCCGGTGCCGCGGGCACGAAGGACGGCGAGCGCATGGTCACCACCTGGCTCAAGATCTCGCCCGACAACATCGTCACCGTCTATGTCCCCCATGCCGACATGGGGCAGGGCGTCATCACCGCGCTTGCCATGATGGCGGCGGAGGAAATGGAAGCCGACTGGTCGCTGGTCCGCGCCGAGCGCGCGCCCGCCGATCTCGCTTTCGCCAATGACGCGCTGCGCGGCTTCTTCGTGAAGGACAGCAGCGTCCCCGCCATGCTGCAGGGCGTGAACCAGTATGCCTGGTACAAGGTCGCCGAAGGCATGAGCCTGCAGATCACAGGCGGCTCGAGCTCGGTCCGCTTCACCGGCCAGTCCGGCATGCGCCATTCGGGCGCCGCCGCGAAGGAAATGCTGGTGAAGGCCGCCGCCGCCCGCTGGAACTGCGCGACAAGCGATTGCACGGCATCGATGAGCATGGTCAAGGGCCCCAACGGCCAGTCCGCCACCTATGGCGAGCTCGCGGCCGAAGCAGCCGAATACTCGCCGTCGGCCACGCCGACGCTCAAATCCCGCAAGGACTACACCATCGTCGGTACGCCGAAGCCCCGCTTCGACATTCCCGGCAAGGTCGACGGTTCCGCGAAATACGGCGTCGACGCGCAAGTCCCCGGCATGCTCTACGCCGCCGTCAAACTCGCGCCCGTCTTCGGCTCCACGGTCGTCTCTTACGATGCCTCGCAAATTCTCTCCCGCCGCGGCATCAGGCAGGTGGTCGAGTTCCCGGCCGGCGTCGCCGTCATCGCGGACAATTTCTGGCGCGCGAAGGAAGCCGCCCTCGCGCTCGACGTCGAGTTCGATACGAAGGGCCACGAAGCCACCTCGTCGGAATCGATCTTCGCCGCGCAGGCCGAAGCCATCGCCACCGGCGAGAGCGAGGAAGATGTCGAGACGGGCGATGCCGCCGCCGCTTTCGCTGCTGCCCCCGAAACAGAAGGCGCCGAGATCGTCGCCGCACAATACCGCGTGCCCTATCTCGCGCATGCCTGCATGGAGCCGATGAACTGCACCGTCTGGATTCGCGACGGCAAGGCCGATGTCTGGGTCGGCAGCCAGGATGCGCTCGGCACGCGCGCCCGCGTCGCCGATGTCGCGGGGCTCGACTTCGACAACGTCACCGTCCATTCGCTGCTGCTCGGCGGCGGGTTCGGCCGCCGCATTCCGGTCCGCGCCGGCCGCACGGAATTCCCGAGCGAGATCGACTGGGCGGTGATGATCGCCCGGCAAGTCGATGCGCCGGTGAAACTTCTCTACACCCGCGAGGACGACATCCAGCACGACGCCTACCGCCCCGCCGTCACCAGCCATCTGCGCGCCGTGGTCGGCCCCGACGGCTATCCCACCGCCTGGGAAAACCGCTACCTCTACAAGGACGACCCGGCGGAAGCCGCGCATATTCCCTATGCCGTGCCCAACCAGTCGATCCGCGTCGTCGAACTGCCGACCGAAATCCCGCGCGGCCCCTGGCGCTCCGTCGCGCACACGCAGCACACCTTCTTCTCGGAAAGCTTCATCGACGAACTCGCGCACCGCGCGGGCAAGGACCCGTTCGAATACCGCCGCGTGCTGCTGAAGGACGCGCCGCGCCATCTCGCCGTGCTCGAAAAGGCCGCCGGCATGGCGGGCTGGGGCAAACCCCTGCCGGAAGGCCGCTATCGCGGCATCGCCGTGCAGGAGAGCTTCGAGTCGATCGTCGCCGAAGTCGCCGAGATCTCGATCGTCGACGGCGCCCCGCGCATCCACCGCGTCGTCGCCGCCGTCGATTGCGGCGAGGTGATCCACCCGGACACCGCCGCGCAGCAGGTGGAATCCGGCATCATCTACGGCCTCACCGCCGCGCTCTACGGCGAGATCTCGATCGAGGGCGGCGCCGTCGTGCAGACGAACTTCACCGACTACGAAATGCTCCACCTCTCGGAAACGCCCGAGATCGAGGTGCACTTCGTGGAGAGCAACGCCCCCATCGGCGGCCTCGGCGAACCGGCAACCCCCGTCGTCGCCGCCGCCGTCGCCAACGCGATCTACGCCGCCACCGGCAACCGCGTCCGCCAGCTCCCCTTCAAGTTGCACGACTTGTCGTCTGTCTCCGGCAAATTCGCCCAAGCCGCCGATTAAAAAAAGTATGTCACCCCCGGGCTTGACCCACTGCTGTCCGGTTAAGGAATGGGTGGACGGGTTGCATGGCTTGGATTCAACTGTGTTTTGCGACGAACGCGGTTGAATGAAGCTCGGAGAGCCCAAGCCATGCGCTATCAAT
>OOGU01000104.1_pt1 | contig 20484 bp, 25 predicted proteins | sample 1670261 | NCBI WGS metagenome assembly OOGU01 (sample SAMEA98137168, study PRJEB22522) | marine metagenome | biome: marine biome; feature: marine water body; material: sea ice | place: Arctic Ocean | collected 04-Sep-2015 | depth 1.3 m
CGACGGGCTCTGGCATGTCATCTTCGCAAGCCGCCATATCGCAGAGATCGACCTGCGAAATGGCTCGTCAAAAACTGTCACCCATGTCTCCGAACACCTGTAACCCTTGTCTCCGGTCCATACACCCCAAGGGGGCGAGGGAAAGAAAGGCCGCACTATTTCCCTCTCCCCAACGGGGAGAGGGAAGGGGCCCGCTACCGCGTAGCGGTAGTGGGAAGGGTGAGGGGGCGGGCCGAAGAGAGATGCGCAGAGGTCGATGAGGTGAGTGGGCCTCACGCCCCCTCGAACAGCGCCAGCGTCCGCTTCAGCGCCAGTTCCGCCGCGGCCTTGTCGTAATTGTTGCGGCGGTCCGAGTTGAAGCCGTGGTCGGCGTCGTAGACATAGACCTTCACTTCCGGATGCGCCGCCTCGATCTCGCGCACGTCTTCCATCGGGATGCCTTTGTCCTTCTCGCCGAAGTGGCAGATGGTCGGGCATTTCGGGCTTTCGTCGTTGAACTGCTTGATCGCGCCGCCGTAGTAGCACGACGCCGCGTCGAGCCCCTTCGCGCGGCACGCCGCCACCCAGCTCACCGAGCCGCCATAGCAATAGCCGGTGATGAAGACCTTCTTCGCGCCGTCCGCCTTCAGCCTGTCGATGCACATCTGCACGTCGAGCATGGTGTTCTCGTAAGGATTGTCGGCGCGGAGCTTCAGCGATTCCTGAATGTCGTCCTGGCTGTAGGTCGCCTGGAAGTCCTTCACCTGCCGGTCGTAGAGCTGCGGCGAGAGCACGTCGTAGCCGCGCGCGGCGTAGTCGTCGCAGAGGTCCTTGATATGCGCGGTGACGCCGAAGATTTCCATGATGAGGACGAGGCCGCCCTTCCGTGTCCCTTCCGCCTTCACGTGGTAGCAGAGGATGTCCGCGCCGTCGCCGCTCTTCAGCGTGATTTCCGTTCCCTTGCGTGCCATCTCGTCCTCCCTCGTTTTCCTTACGTGTCTTTCGGTACGCGCCGCTGGATCAATCCCTGTCCGATGAAACTCAGCACCGTCTCGCCATTCTGGTTCACGCCGGTGTTCCGGCTCCTGACGATGCCCCAGCCGGGGCGCGAACGCATATCGATCTTCTCGATTACTTCCGTCGAATAGCTGATCGTATCACCCGCGCGAACGGGTGTCGGCCATTTCATCTCGAGGAAGCCGGGGGAGGGGCCGCCCGCCGGCGGTCTGTTCCCGTCGGCGTCGAGCGGTTCCTCGCGTCCCTGGCGCGACGCGATCATCAGCTTCATCCAGGTGGCGGTGGTGTGCCAGCCGCTCGCCGTCAGCGTGCCGAAGGGACCGCGTTTCGCCGCTTCCGCATCGACATGAAAATATTGCGGGTCGTACTTCGTCGCGAAGGCGATGATATCGTCCGCCGTGAAAGTGTGGCGGCCGAGATCCGTGCGCGCGCCGATCTTGATGTCCTCGAACCAGGGCATATCAGGTCTCCGTGCGCGCGCCGGGATGGCGGCGGCCATACATCGCCCAGCCTTCCATGGTCATCACCACCTCGTCCTTCTGGTTCAGCATCTCGGTGCGGAACTTCGTGAGGCCCATTTCCGGGCGGCTCTTCGAGGCGCGGCTTTCGAGGCAGGTCCTCCGTGCCCGGAGCGTATCGTCCACATAGACGGGTTTCTTCCAGCGCACTTCGTCCACGCCCGGCGCGCCCAGCGACGCGGCCTCGTGGATATAGCCGTCGAACATCATGCGCATCAGCATGGCGCAGGAATGCCAGCCGCTCGCGCAGAGCCCGCCGAGGATCGACTGCTTCGCCGCTTCCTCGTCGAGATGGAAGGGCTGCGGATCGAACGCGCGCGCGAATTCCAGGATTTCTTCCTTCGTGACGTGCTTCGATCCGAATTCCACCGTCTCGCCGACGGGGAAGTCTTCCCAGTAAAGTTTCGGTGTGGTCATGCGTCGTTCCGCTTTCCCTTTACCGTCATGGCCCGGCTTGTCCGGGCCATCCACGCCTTCCTTCGAGGGGCACCTCAAAGACGTGGATGACCCGCATAAAGCGGGTCATGACGAAGTGGGGATGTTGTCCCCAACGCGACGGGTGCTGAAAACCGGGAATAACTTTTCTTGTTCCCGTCCGTCCACTTGTCCCCGGTGCCGCCGCCCCCCAAAACCGGGGACTACTTATTTCGCGACTCGATTTCGCTCTGCGCGTCCTGCCTCGAAACCGGGGATTAAATTTCCGCAGCGCGACCTCGAACGCAATTGTAACGTTTCGATGACAGTTCGGTGACAGTCGCCGCGATTTATCCCCGTTTTGCGTTTTCGAGAAACTTGTCCCCGCCCTCAGCAGGGTGTGGCGAGATGCCGTTTCGTCCCTCTAGGTCGCGAAACGGAAATGCATCACATCGCCATCCTTCACCACATACTCCTTGCCCTCGAGGCGCATCTTGCCGGCGTCCTTCGCGCCCTGTTCGCCGTTCAGCGATACATAGTCGTCGTAGGAAATCGTCTCGGCACGGATGAATCCCTTCTCGAAGTCGGTATGGATGACGCCAGCCGCCGCCGGTGCGCGCGTGCCGCGCGTGATCGTCCAGGCGCGCGTTTCCTTCGGTCCCACCGTGAAATAGGTGATGAGGTCGAGCAGCGTGTAGCCGACGCGGATGAGGCGCGAGAGGCCGGGTTCTTCGAGACCCAGCGTTTCGAGATATTCATCGCGGTCGGCGGGCGGAAGCTGCGCCACTTCCTCTTCGATGCGGGCCGAGATCGTCACCCATTGCGCGCCTTCGGCCTTCGCCCGCTCGGCGACGGCGTTCGAGTATTCGTTGCCGCTCGCCGCGGAGGCTTCCTCCACGTTGCAGACATAGAGCACGGGCTTCGAGGTCAGCAGGTTCAGCCCCTCCCATGCCTTCATGTCCTCGTCGGAGATCTTTCCGTCCGCCGTCGCGATGCGCGCGGGCTTTCCCTCGCGCAGATAGGTCAGCGCGATGTTCATCAGTTCGACCTGGAGCTTTGCTTCCTTGTCGCCGCCCTTCGCCTTCTTCTCGTTCGCAACCACGCGCTTTTCGAGGCTGTCGAGATCGGCGAGCATCAGTTCCGTCTCGACGATTTCGGCGTCGGCCAGCGGGTCGATCCGGTTCTCCACATGCGTGATGTCGTCGTCGACGAAGCAGCGCAGCACATAGGCGACGGCGTCCACCTCGCGGATGTTTGCGAGGAACTGGTTGCCGAGGCCTTCGCCCTTCGATGCGCCTTTCACGAGGCCCGCAATGTCGACAAAGGTAAGCCGCGTCGGAATGATTTCCTTGCTGCCTGCGATGCCGGCCAGCTTGTCGAGGCGCGGATCGGGCACGGCGACTTCACCGACATTCGGTTCGATGGTGCAGAAGGGATAGTTCGCGGCCTGCGCGCTCGCCGTCTGCGTCAGCGCGTTGAAGAGCGTGGACTTGCCGACATTGGGCAGTCCGACGATGCCGCATTTGAAACCCATGACCTAACTCTCTCCGCTGTCTTTTGCTTTTGCGTCGTTTTCTTTTTTCGTCTTCGGCGGTTCGGGGTTCAGCGCGAGATGCACCTTGTTCGCGAAAGTCGCATCCTTGCCTTCGGCGAGAAGGGGTGCTGCATCCGCGATCGCGTCGAGCATCGGCTCCACCCAGTCCGCCGCTTCCGCCTTCGAGAAGTCGCCGAGCACGTAGCCAAGCACGCGCTCCTTCGCGCCCGGATGACCGATGCCGAGCCGCACGCGGCGGAAGTCGGGTCCGATATGCGACGCGATGGAGCGGATGCCGTTATGTCCGGCCGCGCCGCCGCCCGTCTTCATGCGGACCTTCGCCGCTTCGAGGTCGAGCTCGTCGTAGAAGACGACGACGTCCGCCGGCGTCAGCTTGTAGAAGCGCATCGCCTCGCCGACGGCGCGCCCGCTTTCGTTCATGTAGGTGGTCGGCTTCAGCACGATCGCCTTCTCGCCCGCGAACGTGCCTTCCGAGACGATGCCCTGAAAGCGCGCGCGCGGCGGCGAAAAGGAATGGCGGCGAACGATCGCGTCCGCCGCCATGAATCCGATGTTGTGCCGGTTCCGTTCGTACTTCGCGCCCGGATTTCCAAGACCGACAAGAAGGATCATCGCCGCCTCCCTTCAGGCAGCGCGGATCAGTCTTCCTTGTCGGAAGACTTCTCCTCGTCCTGTCCTTCGCTCTCTTCGCCTTCCGCAGCTTCGGCCTTCTCGGCGGCTTCCGCTTCCTGTTCGGCCGAGATGACGGCGGCCGGTGCGGCGATGGTCGCGATGGTGAAGTCGCGGTCGATCGTCGGCTTCACCTTTTCGGGCAGGGTGACGGACGAGATGTGGATCGAGTCGCCCATCTCGTAGCCCTTGAGGTCGATGTCGATCTGCTCGGGAATGCCGTCGGCCGGGCAGGAGAGTTCGATCTCGTGGCGCACGATGTTGAGCACGCCGCCGCCCTTGATGCCGGGCGAGGCTTCGTGGTTATGGAAGTGCACGGGCACGTCCACCACGATGGTTGCGTTCTTGCCGAGACGCAGGAAATCGACATGGATGATGAAGTCGCGCACCGGCTCGAACTGCACGTCGCGGGGGATCACCCGTTCCTTCTTGCCGCCGACCTCGACATCGAGGACGTGGCTCATGAAGGTGCCGGTCTGGTAGAGCTTCGACACGTCCTTGTAGCTGACGGTGATGAGCTCGGGGGACTTCTTCTCGCCATAGATAACGGCGGGTACGCGGCCTTCGCGGCGGAGCGAACGGACAGCCCCCTTGCTGCCTTTTTCGCGTGCCTCGGCTGCGAGCGTCTGGGTCTCGGCCATAGCAAATTCTCCAATAAAAACGGGGCCTTAGGAGGCCCGCGCGCATGACCCGCAAGTCTCCTCCAGGGGTGTGGAAGTGCGGGATTGCGCGCCTTATAGCGCCAAGTCCTTGAAAACTCAACCGGGGAGGGGTGGGGACTGGCTCAGTCGAACAGGCTCGAAACCGAGCGTTCCTCGGCGGTCCGGCGCATGGCCTCGCCGATCAGCGGGGCGATGGAGACGACCCGGATGTTGTGGCTGACGCGCACGGCTTCCGTAGCCTGGATCGAATCCGTGATGACGAGTTCCTTGAGCTTCGAGGCCGAGACGCGGGCGACCGCGCCGCCGGAGAGAACGCCATGCGTCACATAGGCGGAGACTTCGGTCGCGCCCTGCTTCAGCAGTGCGTCGGCCGCGTTGCAGAGGGTGCCCGCGCTGTCGACGATGTCGTCGACGAGGATGCAGGAGCGGCCGGACACGTCGCCGATGATGTTCATGACTTCGGACTCGCCCGCGCGTTCGCGGCGCTTGTCGACGATGGCGAGGTCGGCGCCGATGCGCTTTGCGATGGCGCGCGCGCGGACCACGCCGCCCACGTCCGGCGAGACGACCATCACGCCGTTGCCCGTCTTGTAGTGCTGTTCGATGTCACGGGTGAGCACCGGCGCGGCAAAGAGGTTGTCGGTCGGAATGTCGAAGAAGCCCTGGATCTGGCCGGCATGGAGATCGAGGGTGAGGACGCGGTCGGCGCCTGCGGTCGTCACGAGGTTGGCGACGAGCTTTGCCGAGATCGGCGTGCGCGCGCCGGGTTTGCGATCCTGCCGCGCATAGCCGAAATAGGGGATCACCGCCGTGATGCGCCGCGCCGAGGCGCGCCGGAGCGCGTCCATGATGATGAGCGTTTCCATCAGGTGGTCGTTGGCGGGGTAGGAGGTCGACTGGATCACGAACACGTCCTCGCCGCGCACGTTCTCCTGGATTTCGACGAAGACTTCCATGTCCGCGAAGCGGCGGACGACCGATTTGGTAAGGGGCAGGTTCAGGTAGGCGGCGATGGCTTCGGCAAGCGCCCTGTTGGAATTGCCCGATACGAGTTTCATTCCGAGACCCCTGCCACCACGTGAGACCCGCCGGATGGCGAGAGACCTTGCCCCAACCTGAAATCGCCGCCCGGACGTGACAGCCCGGTGACGGCGCGAGCGGGTTTTAACAAGGGGTCCACCCCCTGTAAACACGCAAACGCCCGAAGAAAATCGCTCTTTCGGGCGGTATCGTCATCATCGGCTATTGGCCGCCATGGGGCCGGGGAAGGAATCGGGCGCCGGTCCAAGAATGGCGAGAACGCCCTTCGCCGCCGCTTCCGCAGCCTTTTCCGCGACTTTGCCCCATTGGCCTGCAATGCGCTCGGCGTCGAGATCGTTCTTCTGGTGGACCTTGCCGAGCATCTCGCCTCTTGCGGACTTCACAACCCATTCGATGGAAACATCGGTGCGTCCATCGTTCCGCGATGCGGCGATGACACTGCCTTCGACGCGGAATGCGCGCGGTCCGCGCCATGCAACGGTTTCCATCCGGGAGAGGAGCGCCGTTTCGAGCGCATTCCCGAGCGAAACTGTCCCGTCGCCCGGCGAGGGACCGATCTCGATCTCGAAGGATTTCGGTGTGGCGATACTTCCCGTGACGATCCGTTCGCTTTCCGACGGAGCCGCACGAACGAGCATTTCCGCCGGAGCGGCGGAAGATGCGGCGTACCATTCCGATATCTTGCGCGCGGTCGCCTTTGCGAATTGCCGCAGGCTGTCGTCGCCGGGCCTTGCATTCTCCGGCACCAGCGTTTCGCTGACGACGCGGTGGAGGCGGGCGCCGTCCGCGCTCCTGACATCGATGACCGCCACCATGTAGGTGCCATCCGGATTTTCGCCCGTGCCGAGAGCGCCCGCCAGTCCAAGCGATGTGTTGCGCGGCAGAGCCGCCCGCGAGGTTTCCTCCTGCAGCAAGCCGGCAAAGAGCTCCGCCTCCGTCGGCAGTGTGCCGTCGAGGGCGGCGATTTCGATCGCGGGCGTCATGCGCGCTACGGCGGCCTTCGTCTCCCTGCCGTCGTTCTGTTCGGTCTTGCCGGACGCGGCGTCGTCGACACAGGCAGCGGTCGCAAGAATGGCGATAGCGGTTCCCACACGCAGTCTGCGCGCGCCCGCTTTCCTCCATTTTCCGTCTTTTGCTGGCCGTGTCGCCGTCTGCACTGCCGCTTCGTCCCGCTTCCCGCCGCTATCGGCGGGGTGTACCCGATGGCCAGTTTACTGCGATTCGGGGAAATCATGCGGTGAGACGGCGGTCAGCTCCGCAGCATGATTGCCGATATCTGACGTCCGTAGTCGGGCTCGCCGCGATGCGTGGTGCGGCGATAGGAGAAGAATCGTTTCTGGTCCTGATAGGTGCAATGACCGAGCGACGAGACTGTCCCGATATCGGCCGCCTCGAGCCGCGCTTCGGCATAGCCCGGCAGGTCGAACATGAAATGACCCGCGTTTTCGGACGGAACGAACCACTTTTCGTTCGCCGTGTCGGCGTCGACGAAGCGGTCGCGGAACTCGGCCCCCACCTCGTAGAAATCCTTCGAGATGCATGGACCGATTGCGGCGGCGATGTCTGTTCGTTCGGCGCCCAGCCGGATCATGGCGTCGATGGTCGCTTCGAGCACGCCGCCAAGGGCGCCCTTCCAACCGGCATGTGCGGCACCGACGATATGCGTCTTCTTGTCGGCGAAGAGAACGGGTGCGCAATCGGCCGCGAGAACGCCGAGAGCGATGCCCGGCGTCGAGGTCACCATCGCATCGGCCTGGGGCGCCGTCTCCGGTGTCCAGGGCCTCGTCACGTCGATCACGTTCGGGCTGTGTATCTGGTGGACGGTGAGCAGCTTGTCGCGTTCGACGCTCAACTTGCCCGCAACCCGTGCCCGATTCTCGGTCACATTGCCGGGGTTGTCGTCCGAGCCGTAGCCGCAATTCAGCGAGGCATAAATGCCTCTCGAAACACCGCCTTCGCGCGTGAAGAAGCCGTGGCGAATGTGGGACAGGACCTCAAGCGGCTTTGCCTTCAGCATCGACAGTCCTTTACGCAAAACCGGCGGGCGGCTCGCTGCCCGGCGGGGTGATCCCCAGCACCTTGAAGAGGCTGCCCATCTCGTCAGACGCGGTCAACCTCCGGAGCGCCTGCCCGATGGCCTCCCTTTGCGTGGAAGAGGCGTTCCGGGCGAGTTGTCCGGCGCGCGCCTCGATACCAAGCGCACACAGAAAAGTGCCTTGCCCGACAGGACCGTGGGGTGTCGCGCCGCCGCCTCTTACGCCGTGAGCCAGCGCTTCGAAATCGACATGAGCTGTCAGGTCGGCTTCGCCCGGGGCCGCGAACGGGTCTGCAAACGCATGATTGCGAACCGCCTGCAGTGTGTCTCCGGGCGCGCTCCTTTCATGGCCATAGTCGATGACCAGGGCGCCGCCGCCATGGGTGGCAATGCGGGATGCGATCCCGGAAATGATCGATATGCCCGCAGGACAAGTTTCCGCGATGGTTCCCTCGGCCGCAGCCGTGATGGCGGGAGGGAGAGCCTTGTCGTTTGCCGCGGCGACGGGCGCGAGGACCGGCACGAAGCGGCCTTCCGCATAGCCGACATATCGTTCGCACCAACCCCGTTCCGTTCGCTGATACTGGGTAATGGGCAGGGCGTCGAAAAATTCGTTGGCGACAAGGAAAAGCGGCAGATCCGGCAACTCATCTGCGCTCGAATGCCAGTGGGCGTCAGGCAGGCGCTCGCGTTGTGCCGCGCGCAGGACCGGGCTCGTTTCAACGAAGTGGACAGAGGCCGCGTCGAGCATGCCGGGCACGGAACGAAGCGCGCGCAAGGCATCGGCCATCAGTGTGCCGCGGCCCGGCCCGAGCTCGGCTATTGCGATGGGTGAGGGGGATCTCTCCGCCAGCCACCTGTCGGCGAGCCAGAGGCCAACGAGTTCACCGAACATCTGACTCACTTCGGGTGCGGTCACGAAGTCGCCGCGCGCACCGAGCGGATCGCGTGTCATGTAGTAGCCGTGCTCGGGATGACCGAGACACAAGGCCATGTAGTGCGAAATCGGGATCGGCCCGGTTTCGCGGATCAGGCGGACGAGGTGCGCTTCGAGGGCGTTGCCGCTCATTTCCGCTTTGCTGGGGCGGGTTTTGCCGCAGCGCGCGCGAAATACCAGACGAGCGCCGCGCCGGCGATGGCCATGGGGAGGGAAAGGAGCATGCCCATCGTGAACCAGCCGCCGAAAAGATAACCGATCTGCTGGTCAGGCTCGCGGAAGAATTCAACGAAGGTGCGTGCGATGCCATAGCCGCAGACAAAGGCGCCCGTTACCACACCCGGCTTTTTCAGCGCATCGAAATGGTGCGTCAGAAGCCTCAGGACAATGAAGAGAAGGATGCCTTCGAGAAAGGCTTCGTAAAGCTGGCTCGGATGGCGCGGCAGGGGCCCGCCGTTCGGGAACACAACGCCCCAGGGCGCATCCGTGACGCGGCCCCAGAGTTCGGAGTTGATGAAGTTCGCGAGGCGGCCGAAGAAGAGGCCTATGGGGACCGCGGCGCTTACGGCATCCATGAGCGAGGGCAATGGAATGCCGCGGGTGCGTGCGAAGAAGAACATCGCGACCAGCACGCCGAAGGCGCCGCCATGAAAGCTCATCCCGCCTTGCCAGACATAGAAGATTTCGAGCGGATGGGAGACGTAGTAGGCGGGGTTGTAGAGAAAGACATAGCCGATACGCCCGCCGAGAATGACGCCGAGTGCGGCCCAGAGCAGTGTGTCGTCCGCGTCGTTCCGGGTGAGGGGCGAGCGCGGCTGCCAGAGGCGATCGGTTTCGGCGAGCGCGACGATGTATCGCCAGCCGAGAATGAGGCCGGCGATGTAGGCGAGCGCATACCAGCGGATCGCAAAGGGGCCAATCTGGATCAGAACGGGATCGATGTCGGGGAAAGGCATGGCGCTCCGGCATGGGCTCCGGCGCGAACCCGATGCCGCGCCGTCGATGGCGCGCTAGTTTGGCCCGCAGTCTCTTCCTGTCAAGGAAGGCCCATGTGGTGCAGGAGGGGGGCCGGATTCGCTTTTCGCGCGCGAAAGGCTATGTTTCTCGATGAAGCCTCGAGCGGAGTATCCCATGACCCAGACGCAGAACCGCATCTTCGACGAACTTGGCCGCTTGTTCACCAATGCCGCGGGGGCGGCGCAGGGTGTACGCCAGGAAGTCGAAACCGTGTTGCGTGGACAGGCAGAACGCCTGATCGCGGATATGGATTTGGTGACGCGGGAGGATTTCGACGCGGTGCGTGCGATGGCGCAGCTGGCGCGTGAGGAAAACGAAGCGCTCAAGGCCCGTATCGAGGCGCTGGAAGCTGCGGCAAGGAAGCCTGCGCCGAAAGCGAAGAAGGCATCAGCCGGGTCTGGCGACAAGGCGGGCGGCCCGGAAGGCGATACCTCGCCGCTCGGCTAAGTCCTCAGGCATTTCTCCACAGATTCTCTCGGCATTTCCGGCTCTTCCGGGCAGGCAAGGGTTGCGCCGACTCATTGTGTCGGGCACCCTTTTGTGGTGTTTACGGGGTGGGTGGTCCACTAGATATGGGGCAATCGGGCTTGGACGCCCTTGTCCGAAGTGGAACCCGAGCGGGGTACAGAATGTCAGGCTCTGTCGCCGAGGCCGAGGAATTCGACGGCAATCCTCTCGATCTTCTGGAACAGGTCGCCGCCATTCGCGACTGGTTTTTCGAGAGAAGCCATGAAGACGAGTTGAACATTTGCGTAGCGGGGGAGTGGCGGGACTACCAGCTCTCCCTGAACTGGCGCAACGACCTCTCCGGGCTCCACATCGCCTGTACGCTCGATCTGCGTGTCCCCCCGGAAAAGCGGCCCGTCGTCCGCCATCTTCTCACCCTCATCAACGAGCAGCTCTGGTCGGGGCATTTCGATATCTGGTCGGATGACGGGGTCGTACTCCATCGCAACAGCCTGCTGCTCTGCGGTGGCGCCGCCGCCACCCCCGAGCAGTGCGAGGCGCTGCTTCGGCTCGCCGTGGAAGCCTGTGAGCGCTATTATCCGGCGCTGCAATTCGTGATGTGGGCGGGCAAGACGGCCGAAGAGGCAATTGCCGCCGCCATGTTCGAAACGCAGGGATGCGCGTAACGCTGTAGTGTTGCGCTTCTCGGATTTCCGCAAGCGACGGTTTCAGACATGACATTTTCACTTGAGCGCCCTCTGGTTCTCGTGGGCGCGGGAAAGATGGGCAGCGCCCTGCTTTCGGGCTGGCTCGCAAAAGGGCTTTCGCCCGAGCTCGTTTGCGTCCGCGATCCAGCGGCGCCGGACGAGATCGCAGCGCTTGAGGCCAGAGGGCTTTCGCTCAACGCATCCGTCCAGGACATCGCGCTCAGGAATCCTGCGCTCGTGCTACTGGCCATCAAACCGCAGGCCATGGCGAATGTGCTTCCCGAACTGGCGCCGATGGTGCAGCCCGAGACCGTCTTTCTGTCCATCGCGGCGGGCACGGGGCTTCACCGTCTGAAGGAATTGCTCGGACCGGACGTGCACGCGATCCGTGCCATGCCGAACACACCGGCTTCCATCGGACGCGGCATCACGGTTGCCTGTCCCAATGATCGCGTGACGCCCGAGCAAAGGGAGCTTGCGGACAAGCTCCTTGCCGCGGCCGGCGAAGTCGGCTGGGTCGACAGCGAAGCGCTCATCGACGCCGTGACGGCCGTCTCCGGCAGCGGCCCCGCCTATGTCTTCTATCTTGTCGAATGCCTCGCGGCCGCTGGAGAAGCGCTCGGCCTCGAAGCCGGTCTTGCGATGAAGCTTGCCCGGGAAACGGTGAGCGGTGCCGGTGAGATGCTTCACCAGCTGGAAGAACCCGCGTCGGAGCTACGTGCAAATGTAACCTCGCCGGGAGGCACGACCGCCGCCGCGCTCGATGTGCTGATGGGGGAGGGCGGGCTCTCGCCGCTGATGCGGCGGACGGCGCTTGCGGCCCGGGACAGGGCGAGAGAACTCGGCAAGTAGGCTCGCCAGAGGCGTATCGAGCGCCTATGGTGCGGGCAGGAGAATGCTCATGGCCCGCAAGCTCGATCCGGAAGAGAAAATCGTCAACGCCGCCATGCGGCTCGCGGCATCGCGCGGCTGGCGAGGCCTGTCGCTTGCGGATATCGCGACATCGGCAAAGGTGAGCCTTGCCGATCTTTGCACACACTTCGCATCGAAGGCCGCGATCCTTGCGGCCTACGGCCGGCGGATCGACGCGAAGGTTCTGGAAGAGTCGTCGACGGAGGACATGTCGGGAGAGACGGCGCGCGACCGTCTTTTCGATGTGTTGATGATGCGCTTCGATGCCATGGGGGAAGAGAAGGAAGCCCTCAGGCGTATCGCGGCGGATTTGCGCCGGGATCCGATTGCGTCTGCGCCGCTTGCCCGTCCGCTTCTGCAATCGATGGGCTGGATGCTGGAAGCAGCGGGAATTGATTCGTCCGGTATTGCTGGGGCCCTGCGCGTTCGCGGTCTTGCCTTCGTGTGGGGCGCGGCCTTCCGCGTCTGGCTCGAGGATGGCGAGGATCAGTCGAAGACCATGGCCGAACTCGACCGCCGCTTGCGCGATGGCGCTGCTTTTCTCGAACGTGTGTCGTGGTTCGGCGCGCGCCGTCGTGGCGAGGACGCGCGCGACGCCGCCTGATCTTCAGAAGTGGAAGACACGGCAGGCGAATATCCTGTCATCCGTCCATTCGAGAATTTCGACGACACGCTTGCGGCTCGCTTCGTCGCCGTTCACGACACGCCAGTATTCGACTGAAGCGCGGCCGCGCTTGTTCTCCGTTTGCGCGATCACATCGATTATGTCGATGCGGAAGCTCTGTAGCTGTGCCACGCCCGCCTGCGCATAGGCGCGAAGTTCGTCGGATCCTTTCAACGTTCCGTCCGCCCTGCCCATCCGTTTGATGACGACGTCGCTCATATGCGTGCCGTCGGGCGCATAGAGAGCCGCTACCGCGTCAGGGTCGAGGCTCTGCCAGGCGGACTGCCACTTCAGGACCATTGCAGGCGGGTTCATGTCGCTTCCTCCAGCGATTTCGAAGGAAGCTAGCCGGGTCGAGAATAAAGGTCAATAATGCTGACCTTTATCTCAGACGGGCAAATGAATCACGGCTCTCAGGCCGCCCATCGGACTTCGGGCGAGCGTGATATCGCCACCGTGGCCCCGGGCGATGTCACGCGCGATGGCGAGGCCCAGACCGGTGCCGCCCTTGTCGAGGTTGCGCGCCGCGTCCAGCCGGTAGAAGGGACGGAAGACTTCTTCCATCTGTTCGTCCGGAATGCCTTCGCCGTCGTCATCGACAAAAATGTCGATGCTGCCGCCCTCTCCATCTGTCTCAGCGTCGCGGATTGCCGTGACCCAGACATGGGCAGCGTATTTGCCGCCATTGTCGATGATGTTCGTCAGGCATCGCTTGAAGGCGTTGCGGCGCAGCGGAAGCATGAGATCGCCGTGCAGTTCGAGACGGACGTCGTGACCCTTGCGCTGCGAATCGTCTCGCACCTCGCCAATCAGTTCAGCGAGATCCGTCTCTTCGGTTGCCTCGCCCTGATGACCGCGGGCGAATTCGAGATAATCGTCCAGCATGCGTTCCATTTCGGCGATGTCTTCCCGCAGCTCCGCTATTTCAGGCCGGTCGTCCAGCATCGCAAGTTGCAGCTTGAAGCGGGTGAGCGGTGTGCGCAGGTCGTGACTTACGCCGGCGAGCATGGCGGTGCGCTGTTCGATCTGCCGCTGGATGCGCGCGCGCATGTCCATGAAGGCCTGTGCCGCCCGCCGGACTTCGGATGCGCCCTGGGGACGGTAGCTCGGAACGTCGCGGCCCATGCCGAAGGATTCAGCTGCGGAAGCAAGACGTTCGATGGGGCGGATCTGGTTCCGAAGGAACATGATGGCGACGATGATCAGGACCACCGACGTGCCGACCATCCAGACGAGGAAGATGTGGGAGTTGGAAGCATAGACATGCGATGCCGGCGTGAGCACGCGCATGACGCCGCCATTATAGGCGATGCGGATGTCGACATACTGTTTGTATTGCGCGGTGTTGATCCAGTAGGGGCGGGCAACGCGGCGGCGCAATTCGTCGTTCAATGAATCTGCGAGGAGGCCGCCGGTCGAAGAGGGGGCACCGGGGAGTTCCTCGCCGTCGAGGAAAGCAACAGGGAGGCCGAGGTCCTGGCTTGCGCGCGCGGCAATCCTCGATGCCTGCTGTGGTGTCGGGTTTTCCTCGAACTCGCTCAGGAGAAGGGCAACTTCGGCGACGGTCTTCGCCGAAAGACGCTCGGTTACGAGTTGCCAGTGACGCTCCAGGAAGACATAGGTGACGACGAGTTGCAGCAGCACCACCGGCGCCACGATGATGATGAGCGAGCGCCCGTAGAGCCCCCGGGGCATCAGGCGCTTCAGCAGCTGGAAGGGATGGAGCGAGAAGTGTGCACCGCTCTCGCGGTCCCGCGAAGGCGTTGCGTCCGCCCCGTCCCGTGTTCGTGCCTCTGTCATGCGGTCATCAATCTGGCATGAGTGCGTAGCCCTCGCCGCGCACTGTCTGCAGATAAAGCGGGTTCTTCGGATCGGATTCGATTTTGCGGCGGAGCCGGTTGATCTGCACGTCGATCGACCTTTCGGCGGCCTCATTGTCGCAGAGGTCGAGACGGGAGAGGGGCTTGCCGGGATTGGCGGCGAAAATACGCATCAGCTGGATCTCCCGCGTCGTGAGGCGGACCTGGATATCGCCGTTCCAGAGCTCGCCGCGCGTCACATTGAACCGGCAGGGGCCGAGCAAAATCTCGTCATGCTTCTGCCTGCCGGGCGCCTGCGCGCGCCGCAGGATGGTGCCGATGCGAAGCAGCAGTTCTCGCGGTTCGAAGGGTTTGGCAAGATAATCGTCGACGCCGCGCTCGAGCCCGTCGATACGGTCGCTTGCCTCGCCGCGCGCGGTCAGCATGAGGATCGGTACGGCGGAGGTTTTCCGCAAATCCCTTGTCAGGTCGAGACCGCTTTCGCCGGGCATCATCACGTCGAGGACGATGAGATCGAAGGAAAGGCCTTCGAGACGCGCGCGGGCTTCCGCGGCATGTTCCGCCGTCGTCACGCGGAAACCGTTGTCGGACAGATACCGCTTCAGCAGTTCGCGGATACGCCGGTCGTCGTCGACCACGAGAATATGCGGCGCGTCGTCGGCCGGTGCCGCAGCGTTTTCCGTTTCCGCCGTCATCGTTTCGTTTGCGGCCAATGCGTGTCTCCCTGCGGCCGGGTCAGTCCCGCGGGCCCGGTGTCTTCGTTATCAGGCGTTCGACTTCGGCCCTGTCTTCCTCGTTGACGAGAGCGAGCAACACCTTGCGCCATGCCGCCTCGGCATCCGGGCCCGCCTGATCGAGAGCCGCGGCGACGCGCGCGCGCTGCGGAGCCGCGAGCCGTTCCTCGAGGTCGAGACCGAGGGCGGTAAGATAGAGCAGTCGCTGGCGCCGGTCCTGTTTGCCCGTTTGCTGTTCGATGAAGCCACGCTCAATGAGTTGCTTGAGGACGCGGGCGAGGCTTTGCTTCGTGATGCGCAGGATGTTGAGCAGTTCGGCAACTGTGATGCCGGGGTTGCGGCCGACGAAGTGGACGACGCGATGATGCGCGCGGCCGAAATCGTATTTGGCAAGCAACTCGTCCGGGTCGCTGATGAAGTCCCGATAGGCGAAAAACAGGAGCTCGATGGCCTCTGTCAGCGGCCCGGTTTCAAGGCCGGCGGCGCGCCCAGGGGTGCGCTCGTCGGCCTTTGCCGCCGTCTTTCCGATGGGTTTTGCCGTGACCGTCATTTTATGTCAGCCATGTTGACATATTTTCCGCTAAGTGCTACCCCTTGCAAACTGCATGAGACAGAATGGGCGCAAGGGCCGGGCAGGTCGAATCTGCCAGCCAATATAAAGGATGTTCGCCCGAGAAGGCTGTCTCCGGCAAATTTCCCGTTGGGCGGGACTGCGGACGGCCGGACAAAAGCGGCACGGCGCGGAAATACACCAGGAAACTTGGGTCATGGCAGACATTCCCTTCGACAAACGCGACGGCTTTATCTGGTTCAACGGCGAACTCGTTCCCTGGGCCGATGCCAAGGTGCATGTGCTGACGCACGGGCTTCATTATGCGAGCTGCGTGTTCGAGGGCTGCCGGATGTATGGCGGCGAAATTTTCAAGCTGCGGGAGCATTCGCTGCGGCTGATCAAGTCGGCCGAAATTCTCGGCTTCACGATTCCCTACAGCGTCGAGGAAATCGACGAGGCCTGCATCGCGACGGTGCGCGCGCAGAAGCTGACCGACGGTTATCTCCGTCCGGTCGCGTGGCGCGGCAGCGAGATGATGGGCGTCAGCGCGCAGAAGAACCGGATCAACTTCGCGGTCGCTGCATGGGAGTGGCCGTCCTATTTCGATCCCGAGCAGCGCAAGAAGGGCATCCGCCTCGACATCGCGCAATACAAGCGCCCGTCGCCGGAGACGGCACCGTCGATGGCGAAGGCGGCCGGCCTCTACATGATCTGCACGATCTCGAAGCACGCGGCGGAGAACAAGGGCTATGCCGACGCGCTGATGTACGACTATCGCGGCTATGTCGCGGAGGCGACCGGCGCCAACATCTTCTTCATCAAGGACGGCGTCATCCACACGCCGAAGCCCGACTGCTTCCTCGACGGCATCACGCGGCAGACGGTGATCGGGCTCGCGAAGGCGCGCGGCTACGAAATCGTCGAACGGCACATAAAGCCCGAAGAACTGGGCGATTTTTCGGAATGCTTCATCACCGGCACGGCGGCGGAAGTGACGCCAGTCGGCGAGATCGGCCCGCACAAATTCACGCCGGGCGAGATTTCGCACAACCTGCACGAGGACTATATCGCCGCGGTGCATGCGCACCAGACGCGCGCGAAAGCCGTCAACGGCTGACGCTCCGAGCGAACGAAACGACAAGGGCGGCTCCTTCGAGCCGCCCTTTTTTCTTGCCTGTCAGGCTGTCCTTTCGAGTTTGCGCAGAATGCTGAAAGTTCCGTTGGCGCGGGCGCAAGGTTTGCCGTCCGCCGTCACGAGACATTGCGCGAAGGCGAGCGAGCCGCCGGTCTTCACGACTTCCGGCTTCACTTCGAGCCATTCGCCGATGCGCGCCGAACTCAGAAAGTCGATGGAGAGGCCGACGGTGACGAGACCGAGGACGTTTTCAAGCTTGAGACCACAGGTGAGTCCCATCGCATTGTCGGCAAGCGCGGTGACAAGACCGCCATGCGCGAAGCCGCGCGAGTTGGTATGCGGTTCTGCGAGCCAGAGGCCGATGAAGATGGCGTCGCCCGTGTTGCGCGACCAGAGCGGCTCCCACGGATTGGTAAGCGGGCTCTGGCGGTAGTGACGCGAAAAACCCTCCGGAGGCGGAGCATTCGGAGTTTCGGATGTCATGAATCCTGATCCTTTTCAATGTCGAGATGGATCAGGGATACAGGCGATGAGGGGGCGGGATAAGCCGTGTTCGGCGCAAGGGATTTGGCGAAAAGGGGGATAAACAGGCCCGACTGTCACTGAACTGTCACAAAAACGTCATGTGTCCCATTTGGCCGCCGCTTCGCCGTCGCTCTCGCGGGCGTCGACCCAATGCGACTTATCCCCGGTTTCCTCGCGCTTCCAGAAGGGCGCGCGGGTCTTCAAGTAATCCATCAAAAAGGAGGCCGCGTCGAAAGCTGCCTGACGGTGCGCGGAGGCGGTGACGACGAGCACGATGTTGTCTCCGGGGCTGAGCTTGCCGACGCGGTGGATGATGAGACTCGCCTGCAATGGCCAACGCTCGTTTGCCTCCGCTTCGATGCGGGAAAGCTCCTTTTCGGTCATACCGGGATAGTGTTCGAGTTCCATGGAGGCGACGGTGCCGCCGTTCGAGTCGCGGACGAGGCCGGTGAAGGTGACGAGGGCGCCGATATCGGTGCGGCCCGACGTCAGCGCCTTCACTTCGGCGCCGATGTCGAAATCTTCCGTCTGTACCCGGATCATTTTCTCAGCCGCCGGTGACGGGCGGGAAGAAGGCGATCTCGCGCGCGCCATCGATGGAGGCGGCGGGTTTCACGTGAACCTTGTCGACGGCGGCGCGCACCAGCTCCGGCCGGGCGAAGGCCTCCGCGAAGCCCGGCCCGCGGCCCTTGAGCCAGCCGACGACGTCGGACACGGTCGCCACCCCTTCGGGCAGCTCCACGTCCTCCGCGCCGCAACCGACGCGCTCGCGAACCCAGGCGAAATACAGCAGTTTCATTTGCTTAGAAGATACGTCCGGCATCCGGCATCAGCGCTCCATGGCATGTACGACACCTGCCTTCAGATAGTCGTAGCCGGTCCAAAGTGTAAGCAGCGCCGCCATCCACAACAGCACGAGGCCGCCGATCATGATGCCCGGCACGATCTTCTCCGCCGCCGGCCCGGCGAGCAGCACCCCGAGCGCGATCATCTGCACCGTGGTCTTCCACTTGGCGAGCTGGGTCACGTGGATCTTGACGTTGAGCTCGGCCAGAAACTCGCGCAGGCCGGAGACGAGGATCTCGCGCACCAGGATGATGATGGCCGCCCAGATCGACCAGCCGCCGATGGTGCCGTCGTGCACGAGCATCATCAGCACGGCGCCAACGAGCAGCTTGTCGGCGATGGGATCGAGCATTCGGCCGAGCGTCGACTGCTGCTCCCAGATCCTTGCGAGAAAGCCGTCGAGCCAATCCGTGACGCCGGCCAGCACGAACAGCGTGAAGGCCGACCAGCGCGCCACGTCGCCCTTGAGGAAGAACAGGCAGGCCACCAGCGCCGGCACGGCCGCAATCCGCCCGTACGTCAGGACGTTCGGCAGGCTCATGTGCATCGGACGCGCGGCGGCTTGTTCCATAAGTTCCTGGTACACCACCGGGGCGCAGCCCCGTCAATGGCACACATCCTCCCGGCGTAAACGGCGGCCCAATGCTCCGGTGCCCGGCCGGGCGAAACAAAGCAGAGCACCGGCCGAACTCGGTCAGTGGCAGACGCCGCGAAGCCGGCGCTTCTTGACGTCGAAATGGAAGTGATCGCGGTGGGCCTCGTTGGCCTCCGGCCCCAGCACCGTGCCGAACATGGAGCAGGCCCCACGATGCAGCCGCTTCAGGAACAACGAGGCCGGGGTGGTCGCGGCAACCACCCTGCCAGTCGCGGAGTCGCCTTTCGAAGCCTCCTTCTTGGCCGAATAGCCGGTCTTCACCACCGTTCCTTCTGACTTGGCCGCGTCCTCCGGATCAGGCTTCTTCTTGGGCAGGTCCGCCTTGTTCAGCGGTCCTCCCTCTTCTGCGTTGCCGTCCGTCTTGTTGCCGCCGGCTGCGGCCGCCGCCTCGGCCGCCTTCTTCTTGGCCGCAGCGATGTCGCGTTCCGTCGGCCCCCAGCCGCGCGCCACGCTGATGGTGCGGCCGTCCTCCGTAACGAACCGCCCGATGTCGATGGCGCTACCGGTCGCGTGCTCGCTCAGGGGACCGTTGGGTCGGCTATAGATGTTGCGGCAGGCATACGACGAGGCTCCGACGATGCGGGTGATCCGCGAGCCCAACGCTTCGCGCGCCGCCGGCTGCAGAACCGTTTCGACCCATTGCGCCATACGCGCCGCGAGGCGGCAGTTCATGGTCGGCGCCGGCATCAGTGTGACCTTCTCGGTCCCACCGACACTGCGAAGGCGAAGCGGCGCCGGCGAGCCGCACGGTCCCTTCTTGATCGGCTCCTCGATCTCGACCTCAGCGGTGATGGGCGCCAGCAATCGCAGACACTCGCGCAGGCCGCCGGCGACCTCCGCTTCGCTCCACACGTCCTCTTCAGGCTGCGATTGCGCGGCGTCGGTTGCAGGCTTTCTGGACTCCGGCGCGACGCGCTTTTCCTCCGGGGTCACCTGCGCCGGCGGCTTGGGTGGCGGACGCGAAGCCTTGCGCTGAACGGATTGCGGGGCCGGACGCGGTGCCTGCTTGGGTGCCGGCAGGAACGGAAGCGCGAGCAGGCCACCCAACAGCGCAAGCGTTGCAGCCTTCGAAATCCGGCCGAGCGTTCTGTCTGCTGGAGCCATTACGGTCAGTTCCCCCGAAATGCAGCAAGGCTGTCCGCCTCGTTCTCGCAACTGCAACATCGGCAACGAGCACGGCGGAAATGGGATCGTATCGGCCAGGTCACGGCCGCCCCGCCTCATTTCTCAGGCTTCCTGTCATACGCACGAAGTATCGATGTGGTTGCACACAGTGGCTTTTCCTCTGCAGCCTTGCATCATGGGCCTGCATGGCGGAAACTGCGCGCGTTTATCGAATAAACAGCCCAACAATGGGCATTCTTGGGGGGTCGCACGCATGTCTGATCTGCCGTTCGACTTGGCATCCGTCGACTGGATGGCCGTCGGCATCTTCTCCGCGATAGCATTTCTCGCCGCTCTTATCGGCAATGCCATCGCGTTCGGAAACAAGCTTATGGGGGCCATCCTCACGGCTGTCTTCTTCGCCGTCATCTACGTCTGTCCCTTATCCACATCTGACGCTGCCGCCGATCTTACGCTGTCGCTATGTCTGGCTGTTCTGTTGCTTTTCCTCTCTATACTTCACACATCCACTACACCG
>OOGU01000105.1_pt1 | contig 20459 bp, 15 predicted proteins | sample 1670261 | NCBI WGS metagenome assembly OOGU01 (sample SAMEA98137168, study PRJEB22522) | marine metagenome | biome: marine biome; feature: marine water body; material: sea ice | place: Arctic Ocean | collected 04-Sep-2015 | depth 1.3 m
ATACCACTGAGCCAAGCGCTGGCGCCAAATGGAAGATATTTTCTAAAAGCGGCTTTACCACCACCAGCGATGATAATCTTAATTTAGGGCTCTAAAGACAAAACTTTACAGGTAAGATCAAAGTCTTTGGCATCTTCTTTCAAGGCTGCAATTTGAGGTATTGAAACTAACCCTTCAATCGTGCTGTCTGGCCAATGCATTTGTGTACCGTTGTATCCAGATGAAAATGGCATTTCATGTACTAGTAATGCCGTATTCCCACAAACCCACATTCAACTCTGTATCGTCCACATGGTGCGTAATTCACTGAAGTTCGTGCCCTGGAAAGATTACAAAGCCGTTACCGCTGATTTGAAGAAGGTCTACCAATCAAAAACGGAAGACGAAGCCTTGCTTGAACTAAAGCGTTTTGGGGAAACGTGGGATAACAAGTACCCGCAAATCAGCAAGTCCTGGCATGCCAATTGGCACAACCTCAACACCATATTTGATTACCCTGACGATATACGGAAAGTGATTTACACCACCAATGTTATAGAGTCGTTCAACAGTGTTGTTTGCAAGGCATTAAAGAAGCGTAAGGTGTTCCCAAACGATGATTCAGCTAAGAAAATGGTCTATCTGGCCATCATGAATGCATCTAAAAAATAGACAATACCCATAAGAAACTGGCGTCAAGCAATGAGTCGCTTTTTGATTGAGTTCGAGTCTAGGCTCGATGGACATATTTAACTAATGGCAGTTACACAGAATCTGTTACATCCTCGGTTATCCGCCGTAATTGGCTGTCCTGCAACCTCATTTTGAATAGGGAAATTATTTAATCCTTCAAATGTTATGGAACTCAAAGCATTTATTTGGTCTACCACATCCATACCATCACCTAACACTTGTCCAAACACTGTAAACCCGCCTGCATTGTCAGCAACATCTAGGCTATTAGCATTATTTGCTGTATTAAAAAACCATTCAGAAGTGGCACTATTCGGATTGCTACTCTTCGCCATTGCAATTGTGCCACGTACATTTGATAATTTTGGCTCGTTCTCAATTGCCGGGTCGTTTTCCACCCTGACTATTGGAAAACCACCATTAAAACTAAACCCGCCAGCTTGCACAACAAAACCCGGTACTGAACGATGCACTAAATTATTGGCATATTTTCCGCCATCTAAATAATTCAAAAAATTGTTTACAGTTTTAGGGGTTTCATTATCGAATAAATTTACTTCAATAGGACCAAAAGAAGTGCGTATTTCGACCACAGTCGCATTGGCAACAAAAGGTGACAACATGCATAAGGCGACAATTAGTAACTTGTTATTTTTGGATGTAATCGACATAAACTCTTCTTCTATTTAGATTAGGTTGTTAGGGTAAAGTAAGTTTTGTATTAAAAAATAGCTAATCTTAGCATCAAATTCTAATAACACGGGCTCAGCATGATTCAACAGAATAACTTCATTGAGTTAAAACGGGACTGGGTACTCTTTAAAAACTAGACTTATTGCTTGCATAGCTTCAACTGATAATGGTGTTTCAAAGGCTGCTATGTTTTCCTTTAGATGCGCCATGTTAGTTGCACCAATAATAGTCGATGTAACACCATCAACTTGATCACACCATGCCAATGCGAGTTGCGATGGTTTGAGCTTGTATGTATTGGCTACCTCTACATATCGTGCTGTAGCAGCGTGCGTGGTGGGTGTATCACGAAAAATACCGTTTCTTTGCTCAAGTGACCAACGACTACCTTTCGGTAACTTTCCATCCAAATATTTACCACTTAACGCTCCACCGGCCAAAGGTGACCAAGGAAGGTATGCAACATTTTCACGTACACAATTTTCAATTAAATAAGGCCAATCTTTGGCATGTAACAAACTAAATTCATTTTGAATCGATACCATTCTTGGCAAAGCATGTTGCTCGCTCAAATTAAGGTAAGTGTTGATCCCCCAAGGCGTATCATCTGACAACCCACAAAACCGTATCTTCCCTGCCTTAACACAGCTATCTAGTGCTTGCAGAATTTCTAACATCTCATTGGTTTCATATTGAGTGTCAAAGCTTGAAAACTTTACTTTGCCTGGCCAATGTTTAGAAAAATGGGGGGAGGTGCGATTGGGCCAATGTAATTGAAAAAGGTCGATATAATCGGTTTGTAGACGCTTAAGCGAGGCATCTACTGCTTCAACAACACTCTCTCCACTAATCTTTGCGCCACCACGGATATAAGGCAAACCAGGACCAGCGATTTTACTGGCTAGTATGATGTCTTTTCTGCGAGTGGGGATGGCAGCTAACCAATTCCCAATAATGAGTTCAGTATCGCCATACTTATCCCCTGAAGGAGGAACGGGGTAAAGCTCAGCAGTATCAATAAAATTGACGCCTTGGCTAAGGGCATACTCAATCTGCTCGCTTGCCTCTTGTTGAGTGTTTTGTATACCCCATGTCATACTGCCCAAACACACTCTAGACACTTCCAAACCGCTACTACCTAGCACACTATATTGCATGTACAACTTCCCCAAATGTATTAGTTAATGTTTGGCCAACTATTTAAAGCGTTTCTTTTCGTCTGGATCTAAGATGTTCATTAGACCTAGATAGTACAAACTTGGTAACTCAGGCCCATCGAACCGCTTAGCTAACTCATCTTTATCAAAGACCATCTTACGCATTACAAAAAGACATTGATATTCCACTTCATCAAGAACGAGTGCAAACTCCTCAATATCCAAACAATCAACTTTTAGCAACTTTTCAGGTAATCTGATGAGCCAAGTATGCTGAGCGTTGTTAAGTACACCGGAATTGATAACCGTGTGTTCTAATTGATGTAACAAAGCCAGTGGTTTAAAACTATCTGAGTCAAGCATTAAGGATTTGTGATCGACGTAGATTCTGGCAAACTCATCAAACCATAAACTCAATCTTTTCCGCTTTTCAATGCATGTTTTCACTAGCTCTTTAAATTGCAGAGCAGAAAATGCAACTTCATATTGTAACGGAAATCCCTTAAGTACGCGCATCATGGCTTTTTGAAGCGGGACAGCATGCGCGGTACTCGGTACTTGTATAACAGCAATCACTGATGTCCACGAATGGGTTCCAGATGTAACAAGCTTTTGATATATGGCACTCACCTTATCAACCATTGCCAACACTTGCCCTTCAATACCAAGCTGCGAAGCATGCTTACCAAATGGATAACCAAACCCATCAGCCCTTTCATGATGCTCTAACACAGCCTTGACCACAACTTTTGGTAAACTAGGTACCATGTCGGCAAAGTGTTTAGCTATCACGACATGCCCCTTCATCATCTTCCATTCATCTTGACTGTAATTTCCCTTTTTACTCACTAAAAGAGGATCGATATGTAACAACCCAACATTTGAAATGACACCAGCAAGAAAAACGTCTTCAGTGGTTTTTTTAGACAGTTTGAGCTCACGACATAAACCGAGTGCAATCACAGATGTCAGCATCGAGCGTCCAAGTACACTAGGTATTCGGTCAGCCAAGACTGTGAGTTTTTGAATTATCAATGGGTATCGAGTCAAAAGATGAAACGCTTCCAATGCACTATTGTACATACCATTATGGCGAACGATGTCTGATAATTGCATATCATCTAAGCTGCGGGTAAAAAATTCAAATGAGGTTCTTTGATTCAAGGTTGATGTCAAAGATATAGAAGTGTCTAAAGGCTTAAACAATTTATGTTTGGCAATTTTCTGTGCAAAAATTTTGTCTACTTCAATCCCTTTTCTGACAACGAGCATGCCACGATGATTAAACACATCCTCCGATAAAATAACTTTATTACTTTTACTGACTTCAGTCAGATGATTCACATAGTGTTGTTGTGACAATTCCATTACATCAGCATACTCTTAAAGAAAACGAATCGGCTATAAATTAAGACGAATAAGGTGGCTTTAAAATCTTCTCCCTTTTGCTGATATCAGCTGTCGTTGAAAAAACTGCTCACTATTTCTAAGATATCAAAACTAGATCTATATTCCAAATTACTTTAAGCATAATTCGCAGGTTTGAGTAATAGATGACAATTAACGAGGCATTCACAATGCTAACCACGTCGCAGAAACATTTTTCAACTAAGTATCCAGCAGCCCTAAAATTCAATCACACTAGGCATTATTATTAGCATGGCAACTTGTGTTTGCAATTTATGTCCCTTGCTTGAAACACATAAGACTCAGTAGAGCCCCTGATTAAAAACACAACGTAAATATTGTTTCACAATAGGCATCAGATCCTACTGATAAATGTATAGATAATTTTTTAAGAATTGTGTTTTCTTTTATCTGAGCGGGCTCCTCCTTTTTTGTGTTTAATCATCCTTTGCCCTTAACTATTTAATATTTATTGATTCCTATCTGCTGCTTTTAATGGCGAAGTGATACTTATTTCTGAGCAAAAAAAAGGCCACCTAAGTGACCTTTTAAATGAATAAGTAACTTACTACTTATAGGATTTTGGCAACTACACCAGCACCTACAGTACGGCCACCTTCACGGATTGCGAAACGTAAACCTTCGTCCATCGCGATGGGGTGAATTAGCTCAACTTTAAATTTCAAGTTGTCACCAGGCATGACCATTTCTACGCCTTCAGGAAGCTCTACAGCGCCTGTTACGTCAGTTGTACGGAAGTAAAACTGTGGACGGTAACCTTTAAAGAATGGAGTATGACGACCACCTTCATCTTTACTTAGTACGTATACTTCAGCTTCAAAACCTGTGTGCGGCTTGATTGAACCAGGCTTAGCCAATACTTGACCACGCTCTACATCTTCACGCTTAGTTCCACGTAACAATGCACCAACGTTCTCGCCTGCACGACCTTCGTCAAGCAATTTACGGAACATTTCAACACCCGTACAAGTAGATTTAGTAGTATCTCTAATACCAATTATTTCTACTTCATCACCTGTTCTTAAGATCCCACGCTCAACACGACCTGTTACAACCGTACCACGACCAGAGATGGAGAAAACATCTTCAATAGGAAGTAGGAAAGGCTTGTCGACATCACGCTCTGGTAATGGAATATATGTATCTAGCGCATCGGCTAACTCAAGAATTTTTGCTTCCCAAGCTGGGTCGCCTTCAAGAGCTTTCAGTGCTGAGCCTTGGATAACCGGTAAATCGTCACCTGGGAATTCATATTCTGAAAGTAATTCACGTACTTCCATTTCTACTAATTCTAGTAACTCTTCATCGTCAACCATGTCACATTTGTTCATGAAAACAACCATGAAAGGTACGCCAACCTGACGGCCCAACAAGATGTGCTCACGTGTTTGTGGCATAGGGCCGTCTGTTGCAGCGACTACCAAAATAGCACCATCCATTTGAGCAGCACCGGTGATCATGTTTTTGACATAATCGGCGTGTCCAGGACAATCTACGTGGGCATAGTGACGTGCAGGCGTATCATATTCAACGTGAGACGTTGAAATAGTGATCCCACGCTCACGCTCTTCTGGAGCGTTATCAATTTGATCAAATGCTGATGCATCGCCACCGTACGTTTTAGCTAATACAGTTGTGATTGCGGCTGTTAATGTTGTTTTACCATGGTCAACGTGACCGATAGTACCGACGTTTACATGCGGTTTAGTACGTTCAAACTTTGCTTTTGCCATTTTACTGGTTTCCTAAGTTAAAAATCCGTTCTCTAAGAGACTACCGGATCAGACCTTCATTAAAATTTAAGTTCGCGCGTTGGTAATGGCTTTAGTGACATTACTCGGCGCTTCTGAGTATTTAAAAAATTCCATTGAATATGACGCTCGCCCTTGAGTTGCACTGCGCAGATCAGTAGCGTAACCAAACATTTCTGATAACGGTACTTTAGCATGTATTATTTTAATACCCGCCACACCATCATCCATGCCTTCAATCATACCCCGACGCCTATTAAGGTCGCCGACTACATCACCCATCCAGTCTTCTGGAGTAGTGACTTCAACTTTCATTGTGGGCTCAAGTAACACAGGATTTGCTTCTGCAGCCCCTTTCCTGAACCCCATCGACCCAGCAATTTTAAACGCCATTTCTGAAGAGTCAACATCATGATATGAGCCATCAAACAAGGTAACTTTTACATCAAGTACCGGGTAACCAGCTACCACACCATTTTGCATCTGTTCTTCGATACCTTTATCAACTGATGGAATAAATTCTTTTGGAACCGTACCACCAACAATATTATTGATAAATTCGTATCCAGCGCCTTCTTCATTGGGCTCGATAGTTAACCAAACGTGACCAAACTGGCCTCTTCCGCCTGATTGACGGATAAACTTACCTTCAACATCAACCTTCTTGCGGATGGTCTCGCGATAAGCAACCTGAGGTTTACCTACATTGCACTCAACGTTAAACTCACGCTTCATTCGGTCAACAATAATATCAAGATGTAACTCACCCATACCTGAGATAATTGTTTGAGCTGATTCTGCGTCAGTGTGTACCTTAAACGATGGGTCTTCTGCTGCTAGTTTTCCTAACGCGATACCCATTCGCTCTTGGTCTGGTTGAGAGCGTGGTTCTACTGCTATAGAAATAACCGGTTCAGGAAATTCCATGCGTTCTAGGGTAATGATGTGATTTGGATCACACAATGTGTCACCCGTAGTTACATCTTTTAATCCTATTGCAGCAGCAATATCGCCAGCACGTACTTGCTTTAGCTCTTCTCTATCCTTGGCATGCATTTGAACAATACGCCCGAATCGCTCGCGCTTACCTTTTACTGGGTTGTAAACAGCATCGCCTGAGTTAACCACACCAGAATAACATCGGAAGAACGTTAACGTGCCAACAAAGGGATCAGTAGCAATTTTAAATGCTAATGCAGCAAAGGGTGCAGCATCATCTGCTGGGCGTTCCGCAACTGTTTCATCTTTGTCGTTTAATACACCTTTTATCGCAGGTACATCTATCGGTGCAGGAAGATAATCAACTACTGCGTCAAGAACCGCCTGTACACCTTTATTTTTAAATGCCGAACCACAAGTCGCTAGGACTATTTCATTCGCAAGTGTGCGTTTACGTAAACCAAATTTTATTTCGTCTTCGGTTAGGTCAAAACCTTCCAAATACTTATCCATCAACTCATCAGTAGCTTCAGCTGCTGCTTCAATTAGTTCATTGCGCAATTGCTGCGCTCTGTCCATTAAATCGTCAGGCACATCTTCATAAATGAAAGTCATACCTAGATCAGACTCATTCCAATTAATGGCCTTCATCTTGATAAGGTCAACCACACCCTTGAATGTTTCTTCAACACCTATGTTCAAATGAATAGGTACACATTTGGTACCTAAACGAGTTTCAATTTGTTTCACTACGCGCTCAAAATCTGCACCAGTACGGTCCATCTTGTTTACAAATACCATTCGAGGGACATGGTATTTGTCAGCTTGACGCCAAACCGTTTCAGATTGAGGCTCTACACCTGACGAACCGCAGAATACAACTACAGCACCATCGAGCACACGCAAGGAGCGTTCTACTTCGATAGTGAAGTCAACGTGTCCAGGCGTGTCAATGATATTAATTCGATGTTGTTCGAATTGTTTATCCATACCCGACCAAAAACAGGTCGTCGCTGCCGAAGTAATAGTAATGCCACGCTCTTGCTCTTGCTCCATCCAGTCCATGGTGGCTGCGCCATCATGGACCTCACCGATCTTGTGAGACAAGCCGGTATAGAAAAGAACGCGCTCAGTGGTCGTGGTTTTACCCGCGTCCACATGGGCGACAATACCAATATTCCGATAACGCTCAAGGGGCGTTTTACGTGCCATAACTTTCTCTTATTACCAGCGGTAGTGAGCGAAAGCTTTGTTTGCTTCAGCCATACGGTGAACGTCTTCACGTTTCTTAACCGCAGAACCTTTATTTTCAGCAGCGTCGAGCATTTCAGCTGCAAGGCGTTGAGCCATTGATTTTTCACCACGTTTACGAGCAGCGTCAACCAACCAACGCATACCTAGAGCATTTCGACGAACGGGACGAACTTCTACTGGAACTTGATAAGTAGAGCCACCAACACGACGAGATTTAACCTCGACCGTAGGGCGGATGTTGTCCAATGCGCTTTCAAATATTTCTAAGTGCGTTTTGTCAGCTTTAATAGCAACAATTTCTAGTGCACCGTAAACGATTTTTTCAGCAGTCGATTTTTTGCCGTCTAACATGACGACATTCATAAATTTAGCAAGTAACTCTGATCCGAACTTAGGATCGGGTAGGATTTTACGTTGACCTACAACTCTTCTTCTTGGCATTTCAAATTCTCCGTAGAATTTTCAGGGTATTCCCAAAACTCAATTATTACTTTAGTTTGGCCTTACTAACGGAGAACCGTTAAGACTTAGGCCTTTTTGTACCGTATTTAGAACGACCGGCTCTGCGATCACTTACGCCTGCACAATCTAATGTACCGCGAACAGTGTGATAACGAACACCTGGTAAATCTTTAACACGACCACCACGAATAAGAACAACACTGTGTTCTTGTAGGTTGTGACCTTCACCACCGATGTATGAAGATACTTCAAAACCGTTGGTCAAACGAACACGACATACTTTACGTAATGCAGAGTTCGGCTTTTTTGGTGTGGTTGTATATACACGGGTACATACTCCACGGCGTTGTGGGCAGGCTTGCAAGGCCGCGACGTTGCTCTTCGTCGCAGGTTGCTTACGGGGCTTGCGCACTAACTGGTTAACTGTTGCCATTAACTAGCTCCTGGTTAAAATTACGACTGATTGCCCTTTTTTGAGGGCGTAAAACGCGAAAAATCCGCGAGCCCTAAATTAATGACGATAAAGCCATCGAATTTCGGGTCGCGGAAGTCTAATGATCAATCTGTGAACTGTCAAGTAAGACTGCTGCTAAACTGCATTTTATATGGGATCTACCACAATGGTTTAGTCAGCAATCCTTAATATCCAGATCACTTTGCGATCTTATCTTTTACTCGTCATCAGGCGTATCACTTACTTCGGCAGTAAGGTCCTCAGATAATGCTAATTCTGCTTCAGATGCAGAAACTGAAGGTTCGTCCAGTCCCTGTTGCTCGGCTAGTTTTCTAGCTGTACGTTTTTGATGGTAAGTGAAGCCGGTACCGGCAGGTATTAATCTTCCAACAATAACGTTTTCTTTCAAGCCACGTAACTCATCTTCTTTACCTTGCACTGCTGCTTCGGTAAGAACACGGGTAGTTTCTTGGAAAGATGCCGCAGAAATAAATGACTCAGTAGACAATGATGCTTTAGTGATACCTAGTAACTGTGGTTCGTATTGAGCAGGGATTTTGCCCTGTCTTTCCAATTCACGGTTAGCGATTTTCACGTTAGACACTTCAACTTGTTCACCTTCTAAGAACTTACTGTCACCTGCATAAGAAATCATACACTTACGCAACATTTGACGAATAACTACTTCGATGTGTTTATCGTTTATTTTCACCCCTTGAAGGCGGTAAACCTCTTGTACTTCATTAACGATATAGTTTGAAACAGCACTGATGCCACGCAATCTGAGAATGTCATGAGGTGACTCCGCTCCGTCTGCTATGACTTCACCTTTCTCAACGTTTTCACCTTCAAACACGTTCAGGTTACGCCATTTAGGGATCATCTCTTCGTAATGTTCACCATCTTTTGGCGTAATAGTTAAGCGTTTCTTACCTTTGGTCTCTTTACCAAAACCAATCATTCCTGATACTTCTGCAAGAATGGCTGGTTCTTTAGGCTTACGAGCCTCAAACAAGTCTGCTACGCGTGGAAGACCACCAGTAATATCACGGGTCTTCGAGCTTTCTTGAGGAATACGAGCCAATACATCACCAGGCTTAGCATCCATACCTTCAGTTGCTTCAATGGTAGTAAAGCTTGGAAGACGGATTTCTTGTAAACCAAATTCTTCACTTTCAAGAATAAGCTTAGGCTCTTTCGCATTTGCTTTAGACAAGTCATTAACTACGATACGAGTAAGACCAGTTAGGTCATCTTGCTGCATCTCAGTGTTACTATCATCGATGTCAGAGTAGCTAATTTTCGCAGCACGCTCAGTAACGATTGGATGCGAATGCGGGTCCCAGTTGGCAACAACTTCGCCAGTGGTAACTTTTGCACCATCATTTACCGTTAAAATGGCACCGTAAGGCACTTTATAACGCTCTTTCTCACGACCTTGATCATCAATAATGCAGATTTCAGTTGAACGAGAAACAATCACTACCTTGTCATCACTGTTTCGCACATACTTAGCATTATGCAGTTTCAAAGTACCCGTAGTTTTCACTTGTACATTGTTTTCTGCAGTTGAGCGTGACGCAGCACCACCGATGTGGAATGTACGCATAGTAAGCTGTGTACCAGGTTCACCGATTGACTGAGCAGCGATAACACCGACAGCTTCACCATGACCAACCATGTGTCCACGGGCCAAGTCACGGCCATAACATCTGGCACATACGCCAAAGTCATTTTCGCATGTAATAACAGATCGAACTTGAATTTGGTCAATTGAGTTGACCTCAAGTAGGTCTACTAAGGCCTCATCTAGAAGAACATTACGCTCTACTAACACTTCCTTAGTTCCTGGCTTCATAACGTCTTCAGCAACAGTACGACCTAGCACTCGTTCGCGAAGTGGTTCAACAACATCGCCACCTTCGATAAGAGGTGTCATTTTAACACCTTCGAATGTGCCACAATCATCATTGTTGATAACCAAATCTTGCGCGACATCAACCAAACGACGAGTCAAGTAACCTGAGTTAGCTGTTTTCAATGCCGTATCAGCCAGACCTTTACGTGCTCCGTGTGTAGATATGAAATACTGAAGTACATTCAAACCTTCACGGAAGTTAGCAGTGATAGGTGTTTCAATGATCGAACCATCTGGTTTTGCCATCAAACCACGCATACCCGCTAACTGACGGATTTGTGCGGGGCTACCACGAGCACCGGAATCGGCCATCATAAATACTGAGTTGAAAGAAACTTGCTCTTCCATTTCACCATCTCGATTTTTAACTGTCTCAATTGACAAGTTATCCATCATAGCTTTGGCTACTTTTTCGTTTGCATTTGACCAGATATCGATAACTTTATTGTAGCGCTCACCTGCTGTAACAAGACCAGATTGGAATTGTTCTTGGATTTCGCGTACTTCAGCTTCTGCATCTTCTATAATGTCTTTCTTAGCATCAGGAATAACCATGTCATCTATACCAACAGATGCACCAGCGATCATCGCATAGTGAAAACCGGTATACATGATTTGGTCAGCAGCAATAACGGTATCTTTCAAACCTAGAGTACGATAACAGGCATTCAACAGCTTGGAGATTTGCTTCTTCCCCATAGCTTTGTTAATAATCTCGAAAGGTATTCCTTTTGGTAAAGCCAATGAGAAAATTGCACGACCAACAGTGGTGTCAGTTAATGTAATTTTTTCAACCTTGTTACCATCCGCATCTGTTTCATATTCTGTGATACGTACTTTAACGCGAGCATGTAATTCTGCTGCTTCAGTACGATATGCTTTTTCAGCTTCATGAGGACTAGTAAACATCATGCCTTCGCCTACACCATTAACACGGTCACGTGTCATATAGTACAAGCCCATTACCACATCCTGTGAAGGAACGATAATTGGCTCACCATTGGCTGGTGAAAGAATGTTGTTGGTGGACATCATCAGTGCGCGAGACTCAAGCTGTGCTTCAATCGTCAACGGAATGTGGACCGCCATTTGGTCACCGTCGAAATCAGCGTTGTATGCAGCACACACTAATGGGTGTAACTGAATTGCTTTTCCTTCGATTAGTATAGGTTCAAATGCCTGAATACCTAGTCTGTGAAGTGTGGGTGCACGGTTAAGCAACACTGGGTGTTCACGAATAACTTCGTCTAGTACATCCCATACTTCTGGATCTTCGCGCTCGACTAATTTCTTAGCCGCTTTAATTGTAGTCGCTAAGCCACGGCCTTCTAATTTACCATAAATAAACGGCTTAAATAATTCAAGAGCCATCTTCTTTGGTAGACCACATTGGTGCAAGCGTAATGTGGGTCCAACGGTTATTACAGAACGACCAGAATAATCAACACGTTTACCTAGCAAGTTCTGACGGAAACGACCTTGTTTACCTTTGATCATATCAGCCAAAGACTTGAGAGGACGTTTGTTAGAGCCTGTTATAGCACGACCACGACGGCCGTTATCTAGCAAGGCATCGACCGCTTCTTGCAACATACGTTTTTCGTTGCGCACAATAATGTCGGGTGCAGCAAGGTCAAGAAGACGCTTTAAACGATTGTTACGGTTGATAACACGACGGTATAAATCATTCAAATCTGACGTCGCGAAACGTCCGCCGTCTAGTGGAACCAAAGGACGTAAGTCAGGAGGTAGCACAGGTAATATTGTCAAAATCATCCACTCAGGTTTGTTACCTGATAATTGGAAAGACTCTAATAATTTCAAACGTTTAGTAATTTTCTTACGCTTTGTTTCAGAGTTTATTGAAGGCAACTCTTCTCGCATAGAAACTACATCAGCATCAACGTCTAGTGCTTTAAGCAATTCATAAACTGCTTCAGCGCCCATTTTGGCTTCAAACTCGTCACCGTGCTCTTCAAGTGCATCCAAATATTCTTCTTCGGTGAGAAGTTGGCTGCGTTCAAGTGTCGTCATACCTGGTTCTGATACCACGTATGATTCAAAATAAAGTACACGTTCGATATCACGTAATGTCATATCTAACATCAGACCAATACGGGACGGTAATGATTTCAAGAACCAAATATGTGCAACTGGACTTGCCAAATCAATGTGACCCATACGCTCACGGCGTACTTTAGTTAAGGTAACTTCTACCCCACATTTTTCACAAATCACGCCACGATGTTTGAGGCGCTTGTACTTACCACACAAACATTCATAATCTTTAACAGGACCAAAAATACGTGCGCAAAATAGACCATCACGTTCAGGTTTAAAAGTACGGTAATTAATTGTTTCTGGTTTCTTAACTTCACCGAACGACCACGAGCGGATCATATCCGGTGATGCAAGACCAATTCGTATATTATCGAATTCTTCAGTCTTATGTTGTTGCTTAAGAAACTTTAATAAATCTTTCACATCTCTCTCCCAGCGGAGTCAATTGCAAAGGTGTAGCACGGGTGCTACACCATCATGTCTAAAAGCTCAATGAGCAGCTTATCGTTCTTCTAGTTCGATGTTGATACCTAGTGAACGAATTTCTTTCAACAGTACGTTGAAAGATTCTGGCATACCAGGTTCCATACGGTGATCGCCATCCACAATGTTTTTATACATTTTGGTACGACCATTAACGTCATCGGACTTAACAGTTAACATTTCTTGCAAGGTGTAGGCGGCACCATAAGCTTCAAGTGCCCATACTTCCATCTCTCCGAAACGTTGACCACCAAACTGCGCTTTACCACCCAACGGTTGCTGTGTAACCAAACTGTATGAACCAGTAGAACGAGCATGCATTTTATCGTCTACCAAGTGGTTCAGTTTCAGCATATACATATAACCCACAGTAACAGGACGCTCAAATGCGCGACCAGTGCGACCGTCGAACAAAGTGATTTGTCCGCTTTCTGGGATATCTGCCAAAGTCAGCATATGTTTGATTTCAGCTTCAGTTGCACCGTCAAAGACAGGTGTTCCCATAGGTACGCCTTTACGAAGGTTACCGGCTAAACGTGTGACTTCATCATCACTGAAAGTACTTAAATCGACTTCCTGATGCGATTTGCCAGCGCTGTATACTTCTTGTAAGAAACTACGCAGCTTAGCCATGTCTTCGTGCTCTTTAAGCATACGATCGATTTTCACACCGATACCGCTAGCAGCCATACCTAAGTGAGTTTCAAGTACCTGACCAATGTTCATACGCGATGGTACGCCCAGTGGATTCAATACGATGTCAACCGGTGTACCGTTTGCATCATAAGGCATGTCTTCAACAGGTTTGATAGTCGAGATAACACCTTTGTTACCATGACGACCCGCCATTTTATCACCGGGTTGAATATGACGTTTAACTGCAAGGTAAACCTTAACAATTTTAAGCACACCAGGTGCTAAATCATCACCTAGAGTGATTTTGCGACGTTTAATTTCAAACTTAGTATCGAAGTCAGACTTAATCTCAACATGCTGGTCAGCAATTTGGTCAAGCTCAGATTGTGCATCTTCATCGTCAAGCGTTAAGTCAAACCATTTGTCACGTGGCATGTTGTCAAGTTTTTCCTGAGCAACACCCGACTTAAGCAATAAATTACCTGCACGGGCAAAAATGCCATCAGCTAATATATTGAATTCGTCAGATAAGTCTTTTTTCACTTCGCGTAATTGCATATCTTCAATTTCACGTGCGCGCTTGTCTTTCTCAACACCATCACGGGTGAAGACCTGAACGTCGATAACTGTTCCATGAACGCTGTTAGGCACTCGTAATGAAGTATCTTTAACGTCAGAAGCTTTTTCACCGAAAATTGCTCGTAGAAGTTTCTCTTCTGGCGTTAGCTGGGTTTCACCTTTCGGAGTCACCTTACCTACCAGAATATCGCCGCCTTTAACTTCAGCACCAATATAAACCACACCAGACTCATCCAGTTTCCCTAGCGCAGACTCACCAACGTTTGGAATATCAGAACTAATTTCTTCTGGACCTAGCTTGGTATCACGAGCAATACAACTTAATTCTTGAATATGTATAGAAGTAAATCTGTCTTCCATCGCTACACGTTCAGAAATTAAGATTGAGTCTTCGAAGTTGTAACCGTTCCAAGGCATAAATGCGATTCGCATGTTTTGACCTAGTGCCAGTTCACCCATATCGGTAGACGGACCATCGGCTAATACGTCACCTGCAACTACTGGTTCGCCAGCGTTACAAGTAGGCCTTTGGTTAATACATGTATTTTGGTTTGAACGGGTATATTTGGTTAGGTTATAAATATCAATTCCTGCTTCACCAGCAGTCATTTCAGCTTCATTAACCTTTACAACAATTCGGCTTGCATCAACGAAGGATACTGAACCACCGCGCTTAGCAATAATTGTCACACCTGAATCCACAGCAACAATCTTTTCCATACCAGTTCCGACTAACGGCTTTTCGGCAATCAATGTTGGAACAGCTTGACGTTGCATGTTGGCACCCATTAGTGCTCGGTTAGCATCATCATGCTCTAGAAAAGGAATAATACTGGCAGCAACAGACACAATCTGTTGAGGTGACACATCCATATAAGTGATTTCAGATACCGACATTAACGTGGTTTCACCACGAAAACGACAAGGGATCAAATCTTCAGTCAACTTACCTTTTTCATCGAGTACTACGTTTGCTTGTGCAATCGCATATTGACCTTCTTCTATGGCAGATAGATAGTCAATTTCATCAGTCACAACTCCGTCTACTATTTTACGATATGGGGTTTCTAAGAAACCGTAATCGTTAGTACGAGCATAACTAGCAAGAGAGTTGATCAGGCCAATGTTAGGACCTTCAGGCGTTTCGATTGGGCATACTCGACCATAGTGAGTCGGATGCACATCACGTACTTCAAAACCAGCACGTTCACGAGTCAAACCACCCGGCCCTAATGCAGAAATACGACGTTTGTGTGTCACTTCAGACAATGGATTGTTCTGATCCATAAACTGTGACAATTGGCTTGAACCAAAGAACTCTTTGACCGCAGCAGAAATAGGTTTAGCGTTAATGAGATCCTGAGGCATAATTGCGTCAAGGTCACCTAAGCTTAAACGTTCTTTAACAGCACGTTCTACACGAACAAGACCAACACGGAATTGATTTTCAGCCATTTCGCCAACAGAACGAATACGTCTGTTACCCAAATGGTCGATATCATCAACCTCGTCTTTACCATCACGGATAGTGATCAGCTGTTTCATTACAGCAACGATGTCAGCTTTATCTAGCACGCCTTTCCCAGTCGATACATCACGACCCAAACGACGATTGAACTTCATTCGTCCAACTGCAGATAAGTCATAACGGTCTTCTGAGAAGAACAAGTTATTAAACAAAGTTTCAGCCGCATCTTTCGTTGGTGGCTCACCAGGGCGCATCATGCGATAAATCTCAACCAAAGCTTCTAGCTTATTAGTTGAACCATCAATGCGTAAGGTATCCGAAATATAGGCACCATGATCAAGCTCATTGATGTAAAGCGTATCGAATGCTTTGATACCCGCTTCAGTCATTTCAGCTATGTTTTCTAAAGTTAACAGGTCATTTGCACTGACAATAACTTCACCTGTTTCTTTATTTATGTAATCACGAGCACAACCACGACCAACTAAATATTCAGCAGGAACTTCAAGTTCTGTTATTTTTGCTTTTTCTAGTGCGCGTGTATGACGTGCCGAAATACGACGGCCCGTCTCAACAACAACTTTGCCTTTATTATCTAAAATATCGAACTGCGCGGTTTCACCACGAAGTCTGTCTGGCACAATATCAGATAAATACTTTTCACCGTCGATACGTACTTGGTTTGTTTCAAAGAACAACGCAAGTATCTCTTCGGTAGGCATTTCTAATGCACGTAACATAATAGTGGCCGGTAACTTACGACGTCTATCTATTCGTACAAATAAATTATCTTTAGGGTCAAATTCAAAGTCTAACCACGAACCACGGTAAGGAATAACGCGAGCGTTATATAACACTTTACCTGATGAGTGAGTTTTCCCTTTGTCGTGGTCGAAGAACACGCCTGGTGAACGGTGTAATTGCGACACTATGACACGCTCAGTACCATTGATAACGAATGTACCGTTATCAGTCATGAGTGGAATTTCACCCATGTAGACTTCTTGCTCTTTAATGTCTTTTACCGTGCCTGGTGCTGCTTCTCTATCGAACAACACTAAACGCAATTTCACACGTAGAGGTGCAGAAAAAGTAACACCACGAATTTGACATTCTTTCACATCAAATACTGGGGCACCTAATCGGTAACTTACATACTGCAACTCAGCGTTACCGGAGTAACTTTTTATTGGGAAAACTGATCGAAATGCTGCTTCCAGTCCATGTTGACCATCTACATCAAGATCAATAAACTTTTTAAAAGAATCTAATTGGATTGAAAGTAGATACGGTATTTCCAATACCTGTGGACGTTTGCCAAAATCCTTACGGATACGTTTCTTTTCGCTATAAGAGTAAACCATGGGTTCCTCAGCCTGCCGATTTTTGACCCAACTTGCTTATCTAGATGTCTATAGAGACATAAAGTTAAGCAAACCTCCGCTATCCTTTAAGGTTGTAGAAAAACGTTTACCAAAGTCATTAAGAGGCTTACTTAACTTATTGGTTTTATTTAGTTTTACCTACAATTTGCACTTCATTACTAGGACTAATATCAAAGGACGAAAATAGTAAATCCTACAGCGCAAAAAGGCTGGTGACTAAAAAGCCACCAGCCTATGCCATTTCAGGCTAACAATCTGTGATTAAACAGATTATTATTTAAGCTCAACTTCAGCGCCAGCTTCTTCAAGCGTCTTCTTAAGTTCTTCAGCATCTGCTTTAGAAATACCTTCTTTGACAGATGTTGGAGCAGCTTCAACCAGAGTTTTAGCTTCTTTAAGTCCAAGACCTGTAGCAGAACGTACTGCTTTAATAACTGATACTTTGTTCGGGCCGAAAGAGGTCATAAAGACATCAAATTCAGTTTGCTCTTCAACAACTTCAGCAGCTGCTGCAGGACCGGCTACAGCTACAGCTGCAGCAGCAGAAACGTTGAATTTTTCTTCAGCCGCTTCAATAAGTTCAACAAGTTCCATTACTGGCATTTCAGCAATAGCGTTTAATATATCATCTTTAGTTAGAGCCATTTCTCTAAACTCCTGGGTTTAATGTTAAAAATTTATAATGCCAAAGTCGAAAATTATTTTTCGTCTTTGATCGCTGCCAATACACGCACAAACTTGCCTGGAACTTCGTTGATAGTACGCACGAATTTCTCGACAGGTGCTTTGAAGGTAGCAAGTAATCTTGCCAACGCTTCGTCGCGGGTAGGTAGTGATGCAACTGCGTCCAATTTTTCTGGACCCAATAAACCACTACCAATAGAAAGTGCAGTTACGTTTAACTTGCCGTTAGTTTTTGCAAAGTCTTTGAAAAGACGAGCAGCACTGCCAGGGGCATCTATGGAAAACCCATAGATTAACGGACCAGTTAAAGCACTATCCATATCAGAAAACTTACTATCAGCTAAACCACGTTTCGCTAAAGTGTTACGAATTACTCGTAAGTAAACACCTTGCTCACGTGCTTTAACACGAAGATCAGTTAATTCTGCTACTTCCATACCACGGTATTCAGCAACGGCAACAGATAGAGCTCGAGACGCAACATCGTTTATTTCTATTACGATCTCTTTTTTTGCTGCTAAGCCTAATGCCACTGAGTTCACCTCTTAAAGTCTGAAACATCATTTTTATTAAAAATATCCGTTTCAGGATTCACAGATTGATGTCATTACTTAAGGACTAACTTAAATAAATTCACCGCTCTACGGTGTTCGTTAATCCCAGAGAGTCTGAGTCGATACCACCGTCTGCGCAGGCTGACTTTTTAAGCAAGTTGTTTGCGACATGTGACATTACTGACACTATCTAGGCGGATGCTCTCTTACTTCACTCGCCAACTTACGCCTGCGGTCTAGGACGGGAGTCTTTCGTCTAACTATTTTTACAAATAGCTAGACTCAAACTCCAACCCATAACCTTTACAGAGAAACAAGTAAGCTAATACTTACCTGCTAAGACCCTACTAACCTAAGCTAGCTTGATCTACAGAAACACCTGCACCCATTGTTGTACTAAGGCTAATTTTCTGAATGAAAATGCCTTTAGCTGAAGAAGGCTTAGCTTTATTAAGCGCTTCTAACAATGCTGCTAAGTTTTCTTGAATATGGTTTGCTTCAAAAGCGATTTTACCAATGCTTGCGTGGATAATACCATTTTTGTCATTGCGATAACGTACTTGACCAGCTTTAGCATTTCTTACTGCTGTGGCAACATCTGGCGTAACTGTACCAGTTTTAGGGTTAGGCATAAGACCGCGAGGACCTAATATCTGTCCTAACTGACCAACAACACGCATTGCATCTGGTGAAGCAACAACGACGTCAAAGTTCATTTCGCCTTTTTTAACTAACTCAGCTAAATCTTCCATACCAACAATGTCAGCACCAGCTGCTTTAGCAGCTTCAACGTTTGCACCTTGGGTGAACACTGCAACACGAACATCTTTACCCGTACCATTTGGCAGCACAGTAGCACCGCGTACATTCTGGTCAGATTTACGTGCATCTATGCCAAGGTTAACGGCTACGTCAACACTTTCTGCAAATTTAGCAGTGGCTAATTCTTTTAATAAAGCAACGGCTTCATTAAATCCGTATTCTTTTGTCGCATCAACTTTTTCTTTTACTAAGCGAGCGCGTTTTGTTAATTTAGCCATGTCTTACCCCTCTATCACTAAGCCCATGCTGCGTGCAGAGCCAGCGATGGTGTTTACTGCTGCTTCTAAACCTGATGCAGTCAAATCTGGTTCTTTTGTATGTGCAATTTCTTCTAATTGCGCACGCGTCACTTTACCCACTTTTTCAGTGTTTGGACGACCAGAACCATTTTTTATTCCAGCAGCCTTCTTAAGTAAGAAAGAAGCAGGAGGAGTTTTTGTTATGAATGTAAAAGAACGGTCTTCGTACACAGTGATCTCTACTGGTACTGGAGCGCCTTTTTCAAGTGCTTCTGTTTTTGCGTTGAACGCTTTACAGAATTCCATGATGTTTACACCATGTTGGCCTAATGCTGGACCAACCGGAGGACTAGGGTTTGCAGCACCTGCTGCAACCTGAAGCTTAATTAAGCCAGTGACTTTCTTCGCCATGATAATACTCTCTAATTTGGGTATAACGCCTTGTAAACACAGAGAATGCTTACTCAGTCGGCTTCCCGTTCTAATAAAATGGGTCGCGAATTATAGATGAACTATCACCTCGACACAAGTCTTATTGTTGACAATTTCAATTCTGTGCTTTAAGTAAATGTTTATAACTATTAGGTTAATCATTAGTACACAAATAATTTGTCGCGATGTCATACACATCTTATTAATCATTAAAGTGTCAACAGCGCCTTAATGACTCCTACTATTTATGTAGAGTTCAAGTTTTTAGCTCAAAACCTTAATGATAACAATTTTGCAGAGCCTATCTTTGATAAGACTGAGTTTGGAGAAGGTTGGAAGGTGTAATGGTAAGGGATATAGAATATAAAATACTACCACTATATAAAGG
>OOGU01000107.1_pt1 | contig 20255 bp, 15 predicted proteins | sample 1670261 | NCBI WGS metagenome assembly OOGU01 (sample SAMEA98137168, study PRJEB22522) | marine metagenome | biome: marine biome; feature: marine water body; material: sea ice | place: Arctic Ocean | collected 04-Sep-2015 | depth 1.3 m
ATCCAGGGTGACATGGTGCATCCTTATCTCAATCGACGCGCGGGCAAGGAGCCGGTCACCTATCCTAGCGATGCCGTCAAAGACGTGCTGTGTCGGACACTGGGCGTGCCGATCTTCCAGGAACAGGTGATGCGGCTCGCGATGGTCGCAGCAGGCTTCAGCGCAGAGGAGGCCGATCGGCTACGGCGGGCAATGGCGGCCTGGAAACGCAAGGGCGGATTGGAGCCGTTCGAAGACAAGCTCAAGACCGGGATGGCCGAGCGCGGTTATGAGCCGGACTACGCGGAGAGAATATTCAACCAGATCAAAGGGTTTGGCGACTATGGTTTTCCAGAGTCTCATGCCGCGAGTTTCGCATTGCTGGCCTACGCCTCTGCCTGGCTCAAATGCCATTACCCAGCGGCATTCACTGCGGCGTTACTGAACAGCCTGCCGATGGGATTTTACGCGCCGGCGCAGCTGCTCGCCGATGTTCGCCGGCATGGAGTCGAGGTGCGGTCAGTGGATGTGCTGAATTCGGACGTGAAGTCCACGCTGGAGAAAACCGCTGAGGACAGTCCGGCGATTCGGCTGGGGTTCGACCGGATCAAAGGTATGGACCTGGAGTTGGGCGCTCGCATCGCCCGTTGGCGAGAGGCGTTGCCCGAACAGGATGGTGACCCTGATCGATTGAAGAATGCACTGATGCGTGAGACCGGTATCTGCCGTGAGCAGATGGAAGTGCTGGCCGCGGCCGGGGCTCTGCAGACCCTCTCAGGCCATCGCCATCGTGCGTTCTGGGATGCGGCGGGCGTTGAACCGCCGATGGCCCTACTGGGTCATCCGCGGTTTTCCGAAGGCGCTCCATTGCTAGCCACGCCGACGGAAGGCGAGGACATTGTTGCGGACTACGCCAGTCTGCGGCTGACGCTGGGCCGCCATCCGCTGGCCGTGCTGCGCCCCCGCTTGGATGCTTGCGGGGTCACGCCCTCCGATGCGTTGAGGAGCAGGGCTACCGGCACGCCGGTCACTGTTTGCGGTCTCGTCGTCGGTCGACAGCGGCCCGGTTCCGCCTCAGGCGTGATTTTTATGACTCTGGAGGATGAGTCCGGGCTCATCAATCTGGTGATCTGGCCAAAGGTGCTGGAGCGCTATCGTCGTGCAGTTCTACAGGCACGGCTTCCACTGATCGTCGGTCATGTGCAGAACGAGGAGGATGTGCTGCATGTCATCGCCCGCGAGTTCAGTGACCATTCGGACTGGCTGGGTCAGCTATCGGTCTCATCCCGCGATTTTCATTGACCGAATATCGCGGCACGCTTTAGCTCGTTAAGATGACCACTTGAGAGACGGCGAGGAGATCGGCCACCGATGATGGAATGGGAACACACGCGCCGCGTTGCGCTGACAGATGATCACCTGCTGCCGTTGATCAACGTGGTGTTCCTGCTGCTGATTTTCTTCATGCTGGTGGGCGCGATCGCCGTGCCGGAGCGGCTGGATGTGTTGCCGCCGTCGTCGGTTTCCGCATTCCGCCCCAATGAGGTCGGGATGGATATCGTGATCGATCAGAACGGCGATGTGCTGCTGGACGATGAGATCGTCACGATGGAGCGGCTGGTTTCAACGCTATCGGGTGAAGAAGCGCCCGATCGGATTCGGCTGAAAGCCGATGCCAATCTGGAAGCCAACGGGATTCTCGATGTGCTGGATATCCTGCGGGATGCCGGCGTGGCGCATGTGCAGTTGGTGACGGTCTCCAAGCGCTAACAACCAAGATATGGTTTCTGAACGCAACAGGCCGGCAGATGCCGGCCTGTTGCGTATACCAAAGTCGCTGCTGCGAATCAGAGAATCGTCGGATTCGGCGCGTCGCCGTATACGGCTTTCGGGTCGAAGCTTTTCTCCGACTCCTCGAACTTCAGATCACCGCTGCCCTGACCAATCGGGATGGACCGGTAGAAGCAGGAGCGGTAGCCAACGTGGCAAGAGGCGTCGCCCGGAATCGTGACGCGCAGCCAGACGGCATCCTGATCATCATCAATGCGGATCTCGGTGACGGTCTGGACTAGGCCGCTGGTTGCACCCTTGTGCCACAACACCTGACGCGAGCGGCTCCAGTAATGTGCCTCGCCCGTCTCGATGGTCTTGCGCAGTGCTTCAGCGTTCATGTAGCCGAGCATTAGCACCTCGCCGGATTCGTGCGCGGTGGTGATGCAGGGGATCAGTCCATCCGCGTCGAATTTGGGGGCCAGTTCCTGGCCTTCCTCGACCTGTTCGATGGTCTTGCGTTCAGAGAATTCGATGCTCATGCGTCGCTTTACATGTCGTTCGGAGTAGGGCGGATCATCTGCATGAAGCGATCATGCAGGCGCGAGTCTTCCTTGAAGCGGCCGGTGAAGCGCGAGGTGATCGTGAACACGCCTGGCTTACGGATGCCGCGCGTGGTCATGCACTGGTGGGCGGCATCGACCAGCACGGCGACGCCGGCCGGCTTGAGCACCTCTTCCAGCACGTTGGAGATCTGTGCCGTCATCGTCTCTTGCGTCTGCAGGCGGCGGGCGTAGATTTCGATGACGCGGGCCAGCTTGCTAATGCCCACGACCCGGTTCACCGGCAGGTAGGCAATGTGCACACGGCCGATGATCGGCACCATGTGGTGTTCGCAATGCGATTCGAGGCGAATGTCGCGGAGCATGACCATGTCGTCATAGCCGTCGACCTCTTCGAAGGTGCGCGACAGGATTTCGCGCGGGTCTTCCTTGTACCCGGCGTAGAATTCTTCGTAGGCGCGAACCACGCGGCCGGGCGTATCGAGCAGCCCCTCACGCGTTGGATCATCGCCGGTCCAGGCAATCAGGGTGCGAACCGCAGCTTCGGCTTCTTCGCGTGTCGGACGCGCAATGGCGTCGTTCTTGGTCTCAACTGCCACGTTGGCAGGAGTAGCACTGGCATCCATCAAGATTCTCCGCAGGGCGGGAAGGGCGGCATCGGCCCCCGCTGATATGCGTAACCAAGTAGTGGGTTACGAACCAATAATTATGTCATAGGACGGGTATTCAAGGCCCAAGTGGTTACAATCGCGAGCCGCAAACCCCGTAATTTCATAAGGTCATGCAGATCCACAATTCGCTCACGCGGCAGAAAGAGCCGTTCGAGCCGCTGAATCCCGAGCACGTCACGATCTATGTCTGCGGGCCCACGGTGTACAGCTACGCGCACATCGGCAACGCGCGTCCAGCCGTGGTGTTCGATGTGCTCGCGCGGCTGTTGCGGGTGCTCTACAAGCGCGTGACCTTTGTCCGCAACATCACTGATATCGACGACAAGATCAACGCTGCCGCCGCCGAGGCCGGTGTCGAGATCGGCGTGATCACATCGCAGTACGAACAGGCGTATCTGGACGACCTCGCCGCGCTGGGTGTCCGGCCCGCCGATCGCACGCCGCGCGTCACCGAACATGTCGATGACATCATTGGCGCGATCCGGGATCTCATCCGCAGCGGCCATGCCTACGAGGCAGAGGGCCATGTGCTGTTCGATGTGAGCAGCTACCCGGAGTACGGCCGCCTGTCCGGCCGGGATCGCCGCGAAATGATCGCGGGTGCCAGGGTCGAGATCGCGCCCTATAAGCGGGACCCGGCGGATTTCGTGTTGTGGAAGCCGTCCACCGACGAGCAGCCCGGCTGGAATAGTCCCTGGGGCCGTGGCCGCCCCGGCTGGCATATCGAGTGCTCGGCCATGGCGTCCTGCCACCTGGGCGAGACCATCGATATCCACGCTGGCGGCATGGACTTGCAGTTCCCTCATCATGAAAACGAAATCGCACAATCGGTGTGCTGGCATGGCGGCAAGGAATACGCCCGCTACTGGATGCACAACGGTCTGCTGAATCTTGATGGCCAGAAGATGGCGAAGTCGGTTGGCAACGTCGTGCGGATTCGTGACGTGCTGGCTCAGGTGCCGGGCGAGGTCGCCCGTTATGTCTTGCTGTCGGCCCACTATCGTCAGCCGCTGGACTGGACCGACGATGTGCTGGCCCAGGCCCGGTCCACGCTGGATCGTGTCTACCGTGCGCTGGCGAGCCTGTCGGACATCGAAGCCACCGACTTCGAACCCACCGTCGAGTTCATGGACGCGCTGGAAGATGATCTGAACACCCCGCGTGCCTTGGCCGAGGTGGCAGAACTGGTTCGTGCGGCGAACAAGGCCGAATCGGACAAGGACAAGGGCGCGATCAAGGGGCAACTACTGGCTTGCGGTGAGCTGCTGGGCCTGTTCCAGACCGATCCGGCCGCCTGGTTTGGCGCCGGCGAAGACGGCGAGGCGGACGAGATCGACGCGCTGGTGGCCGAGCGCCAGGCTGCTCGAGCCCGCAAGGATTACGGCGAGGCAGACCGCATTCGCGATCAGCTCACCGAACGGGGCATCGTGATCGAAGACAGCGCCGATGGCGTGCGCTGGCGGCGCACCGGCTGACCCGGCGCCCGCGATCAGGCAGCGGCGAACCGTAGCCGCTGTCCGCCATCCGGGCGGATCACGGTCTGGCCGTCAAACGCCAGCGCTCCGTTCACCCAGGTCGAGTCGATGCGCCCGCGGAATGTCGTGCCCGTGTACGGCGACCAGCCGCAGTGGTACAGGATGGATTCCGGAGTGACTGTCGTCGTCGCGTCGGGATTCGCCAGGGTCAGGTCGGCGTAGTAGCCCTCGCGTAGATAGCCACGCTCCTGCACGCCGTAGCAAAGCGCCGGTGCGTGGCAGGCCTTGTGGACCATGGTCGTCAGCGGTAGCCAGCCGGCGTTCACGTGATCCAGCAGCGAGACCAGCGAGGTCTGCACCAGCGGCAACCCCGCAGGCGCCTTGGGGTACGGCTGTGCCTTTTCTTCCCGCGTATGCGGTGCGTGGTCGGTGGCGATCACGTCCAGGCGATCGTCCAGCAGGGCTTGGCGCAGCGCGGCGCGGTCGGTGCCGGACTTGATCGCCGGGTTGCACTTGATCAGGTTGCCCAGCGCCGGGTAGTCGGCGTCCGAGAACCACAGATGATGGACGCAGGCTTCGGCGGTGATGCGCTTGGATTCCACCGGCCCGCGATCGAACAGCTCCATCTCGCGCGCGGTGGTCAGGTGCAGCACATGCAGGCGCGCGCCGTGTTCCTTGGCGAGCCCGACCGCCATCGAGGATGACAGCCAGCAGGCCTCGGCCGAGCGGATGGCCGGGTGCGCCTCGGCGGTGAGTGCGTCGCCATAGCGTTCGGCGGCCTGCGCCTCGTTGTTGAGAATGGTCGGCGTGTCTTCGCAATGGGTCGCGATCAGGCCCGGCGCGTCGCGGAAGATGGCAGCCAGGGCGTCCTGGTTGTCGACCAGCATGTTGCCGGTGGAAGCGCCCATGAACACCTTCACGCCGCAGGCTTCATCGATCTTCAGTGCGCGGATTTCGTCGATATTGTTGTTGGTGGCGCCGAGGTAGAACGCGTAGTTCGCAGCCACGCGGCCGGCCGCACGGTCGTATTTGTCGGCGACCGCCTGGCGCGTGGTCGTGGTCGGGTTGGTGTTCGGCATGTCCATGAAGCTGGTCGTGCCGCCTGCCACCGCCGCGACGGATTCGCTGGCCATGTTGGCCTTGTGCGGAGCGCCTGGCTCACGGAAATGGACCTGATCATCGATCATCCCCGGCATCAGGATTCGCCCCTGGGCGTCGACGACGGTCATGGACGCGTCCGCGGTGATGGAGGTGGCGATCTTGCTGATCCGCTCACCATCGATGAGTACATCGCCTTCCTGCGTGGTGCCTTCGTTGACCAGCAGCGCGTTGGTAATCAGCGTCTTTGCCATGACTCGGGTTTTCCGGGTGGGGTCGTGGCCGCTATCATACCCGCCGTCCTTTCTGCGACCGACTTTCGTGCTCCTAGCCCTTTTGCGAACGATCGTCCTCACCCGGACGCGAACGTTGGCCCCAGCTGCCTAACGGCGGCTGGCTGCGCCTTCATTTGAACCACTGCTGATCGACCTGATCGTTTTCTATCGTTCCAAAGGACTCATCCATGTCTATTTCCATTCGACTGCCTGACGGCTCCGAGCGCGCGTTTGATGCGCCCCCGACTGGCGCCGATGTTGCGCTGTCGATTGGTGCGGGGCTGGCCAAGGCCGCGCTGGCCGTGAAGGTTGATGGCGAGATGCGTGATCTGGCGCGCACAATCGGCCACGACGCCAACATCGAGATCATCACCGCCAAATCCCCCGAGGCGCTGGAGTTGCTGCGCCACGATGCCGCACATGTGATGGCCGAGGCCGTGCAGGAGCTGTATCCGGATACCCAGGTCACGATCGGGCCGGCCATCGAGAACGGCTTCTACTACGACTTCGCGCGCGACGAGCCCTTCAAGCCGGAAGACCTGGAGAAGATCGAGGCGAAGATGCGCGAGATCGTCCAGCGCGACGAGACGATTACCCGCGAGGTCTGGGACCGGGACGAGGCCATTGCCTGGTTTCGCGAACAGGGCGAGGCGTACAAGGCCGAGATCATCGCCGACCTGCCCCAGGGCGAGCCCATTTCCGTCTACCGGCAGGGCGGGTTCGTCGATCTCTGCCGCGGGCCGCATCTGCCGTCCACCGGCAAGCTGGGCAAGGCCTTCAAGCTGATGAAGCTGGCCGGCGCGTACTGGCGGGGTGATTCCAACAACGCGATGCTCCAGCGCATCTATGGCACGGCCTGGACCCATGAAAAGGAACTCAAGACCTATCTGACGCAGCTGGAAGAAGCCGAAAAGCGCGACCACCGCCGTCTGGGTAAGCAGCTGGATCTGTTCCACATTCAGGACGAGGCGGTGGGTCAGGTGTTCTGGCACCCCAAGGGCTACACGCTGTTCCGGCAGTTGGAGGCCTATGTGCGCGAGAAGATCGAGGCGCGTGACTACGTGGAGGTCAAGACGCCGCTGCTGATGGACCGCAAGCTGTGGGAGGCGTCCGGCCACTGGGACAAATACCGCGAAAACATGTTCATCGCCGAAGTGGACGAAGGCAGCAACGAGACACGCATGCTGGCGGTCAAGCCGATGAACTGCCCCGGCCATGTGCAGCTCTACGCGAACACGCTGCATAGCTACCGCGACCTGCCGCTGCGCATGGCCGAGTTCGGTGCCTGTCATCGCTACGAGCCGTCTGGCGCGCTGCATGGGTTGATGCGTGTGCGCGGCTTCATCATGGATGACGCTCATATCTTCTGTACCCCGGAGCAGCTGCCCAACGAGGCCGCCGAAGCCGGCAAGCTGATCTTCGAGATGTACGACGAACTCGGCTTCGATGCGGTGGAGGTCAAGCTGGCGACGCGCCCCGAGCAGCGCATCGGGTCCGATGCGATCTGGGACCGTGCTGAGGGCGAGTTGAAACAGGCCTGCGAAATGATGGGCGTGGACTACGTCATCGCCGAAGGCGATGGGGCGTTTTATGGTCCGAAGCTGGAGTTCACCCTGTACGACGCCATCGGCCGCGGCTGGCAGTGCGGGACGGTGCAGGTGGATTTCAATCTGCCCGAGCGCTTCGATATCGAGTATGTGGCGGAGGACGGCAGTCGCAAGCGTCCGGCCATGCTGCACCGGGCGATTCTCGGTTCGCTGGAGCGCTTCATCGGTATTCTGATCGAGCAATATGCCGGCGCGCTGCCATTCTGGCTGGCACCGGTTCAGGTCGCGGTCGCCACCATCGTCTCCGACGCCGACGACTATGCCCGCGAGGTTGCCGCCGCGCTCAAGGCCGCTGGCCTGCGTGTCGAGCTCGACATCCGCAACGAAAAGATCAACCGCAAGATCCGCGAGCACAGCAACAACAAGATCCCCGCAATCTTCGTGCTGGGCCGCAACGAGGCGGAGGAGGGCAAGGTGACGATTCGGCGGCTGGGCCGAAAGCAGCAGCAGACCGTGTCGCTGACCGAGGCGGTGCAGCAATTGCGGGAAGAAGCCCTGGCACGCACAGCCCCGAAGGTCGACGTCGCGGCCTGATTCGGGACCGCGCGGCTGCTGTCAGTGCTGATGCGGCTGTGGGGCGTGCTCGCCTCGCAGTCCATCGGCGAAAAAGCGCCGAGCTCCTTGCTGTAGCACGGCGGCTCCCACCAGCAGCCCGAGTAGCGCGAGACATCCCCACTGCAGCCAATTGCCGTCCAGGTGATGCAGGGCTTCGGCGTCGAACTGGCCGCCGTCACCGAGCACGGCATTGGTGATCAGGCCCAGCAGCACCGCGCCCGCAACCATGGCACCGGCAAAGCGAAGTGCGGTCGCGCGCCCGTGAAGATTGCGGAGCAGGCCGAAGCTCGCGACATTCGTCGCCGGCCCGGATAGCAGGAAAGCCAGCCCGGCACCGGGTGACAGCCCGCCCGCCAGCAGAATGGCGACGATCGGCGTGGCGCCGCTCGCGCAGACGTAGACGGGAATGCCCAGCACGGCGAAGAACAGCACCTGGACGAGGCCCGGCCAGGCCATGAATGGCGCCTGATCAAGCAGGGGCTCGGCAATCGCCGCCAGCACCAGCCCGATGATCAGCCAAGGCCCGGTGGCCCGAACCATCTCGTCCAGCTGCGTGAAGAAATCGCGCCATGATGGGCTTGCGGGGGCTTGTTCCGGTGTGGCGCTCGGCTCGCAGCAGCCAGCTGTGTGCACCGGCGCGGCCGCTTCGCCTGCAGGTAGTCTCGATCCAACCCACCAGCCCACCGCCAGCGCGAGCACCGCGGCGGCGATCACTCGCGCCAGGGTCATGGATTCGCCGAGCAGGGGCAGCGACAGCAGTAGCGCATCCAGGCCCAGTTCCGGCGTGGCGACGAGAAATGCGATGCCCGCGCAGCCCGGCACACCGCGCTGTACCAGCGATCGGTAGACCGGCAGCACGCCGCAGCTACAAACCGGCAAGGGCAGGCCGAACAGCATGCCGCGCCAGGCTTGGCGCAGTGCCGGGCCACGCTGCAACCAGCGCACTGGAGATTCGGGCAGCCAAAGGCCGAGAGCGGCTGCCAGCCCGAAGCCGAGCAGCAGTGCAGGTGCGCTGATCAGCGTGAGATCCAACAGGCGCGCCCAGGGTAGTTCGATGGGGTTGGAGTGGCTCGAGTGCGCTTCGCCGTGCAGCAACGCGACAGCCACGACCACGCCCAGGCCCAGCACATTGCCGATGCCTTCGTACCGGGGCGATACATGGTCGTGAGAGTCGACGGCGTATCGATCGCCCAGATGCGGCTTGTTGAACACCACATGCAGAATTGAGCCGGCGATGAAGGCTTGGAAGATGGCGAGTGCCGGCGTGGTGCCGTGGGCCGCGATCTCGCCGCCCATCGAGAAACCGGCGGCGGTCCCCACGAGCATGAGCACCAGCGTCAACCAGGCAGTGCGCAGGCCGAAGGTCGGGCGCAGTAACCACCAGATGGCCAGCCCGACCGGAATGCGGTGTAACACCACTGCCAGTGCCAGGCCCGGCCCCGCGTGTGCGGGTTCGGACAAGGCTGCGCCATCGACAGTCGCATGCAGGATCAGGCCGAAACCGCCCAGCAGTAGCGTGAGTAGATGCGTCTCCCGGGCGGCATGGTGCAGTAACGATTCCGCCAGGGTCGGACCGAACATGCCAATCGCCAGCGCCAACCATGCCAGCACGCCGCCGTGTGCGACGGCTTCGGGCAGGGCTTCGAGCAGGACAATGCCGGCGATGCTGACGAACACAAAGCCATCGAGCACGGCGCTTAGCCGTCGCTGACGATTCAGCCAGGCATAGGCGAACGGCCCGAATAGCAGTGCAACCAGGCTGGCAACAAGAGTGACGAGATGCATCAGCCCATTTTACGCGTGCCGCAGACGCCAGCGCGGGAGAATTTCCGCGCTAGTGGCCGGCAGGATGCTGCGCTCGGGTCAGCCTGCGGGGGCCGACATTCAGTTCGGCGCTGACTGTCGCAGCTCGAACGCTGATTCTATCGAAACCAGTTCGCCGGCCGCATCGCGAAAGGCGAGAGAGACCGGGATGGTTCCGCTAGTGGCTTCCAGATCACGAGGGAACCGCATCATCAGATGATTGCCACCGGCTTTCAGTTCCAGCGATTCACCGGGAGCGACCTTGTAGCCGTCGACCATGCGCATGCGCTGCACGCCGTCCTCGAGATAGGTGCTGTGCATTTCGATCCGGCCGAAATTCGGGCTGGAGACGCCGAGCATTCGCAGTTCGCCGTCGCCGTTGTTGGTGACGGTGACATAACCGGCCGTCATCTTGGCGCCAGGGGGCAGGGCGCGGACCCAGCCATTTTCAACTTGGATCGGGTCGCCCTGTGAGCCGCAGCCCGTCAGGATGATGGTCACGGCGATCAGCACGCCAGTCAGGCTGTGTTTCATGATCTTCCTCGGAGTTCGCACGGAGTTTTTTATTGATATGTCGCGTCGACGTGGCAGCCAGAATCGCCAGCGCCTGAGCGCATCGTCCCGCGATGATGTTCGATGAACGGACCGTTGCCGATTCGCATCGTTGCTGCATTATGACGTTGCAGAGCCTGCAAGCAAGTCCAGCCCCAGCGCGACGCGTTCGTCGGCGGCGGTCGGAATTGATTCCATCCCTTCGATGGCTTTGAGCGCCGGCAACAACCCGCGGCGATTCGCCAGTTGGATCGACAGTCCGGGGCGTGCGTTGAGTTCCAGCACCAGAGGGCCGAACTCTCGGTCCAGCACTACATCGACGCCCAGATAGCCTAGTGCGGCGAGGTCGTAGCAGCGTGCGGCCAACAGCAACAAGGTCTCCCAGCCAGGGATGCCGATGCCTGCGAGTGCGGCCCCGGTATCTGGGTGCGTGGACACGCGGGCGTTCTGACAAACACCGGACTGGGTCTGGCCGCTGGCCATGTCGATGCCGGCGCCGACGGCACCCTGATGCAGATTCGCCTTGCCATCGGATGCCCGTGTCGGCAGCCGGACCATAGAGGCGACGGGCACGCCACGGAACACGATGGTGCGGATATCCGGCACGCCCTGAAACGCGACATCTTCAAAAATCGGATCGAACGGCACGCAGTATTCGATCATGGCCTGGTCAGGCATGCCGCCGAGGCTGAACATGCCCGACAGGATGTTGGAGATGTGGTGGCCCAGCTCATCCCGCGAAATCATCGAGCCACTGGCTTTCACGAAACGACCCTGACGGCGATCGGTGATGACCAGGATGCCGTTGCCTCCGCTGCCGTGAGCCGGCTTGACGACGAAGGACTTGTGCTCGCCCAGCAGCGCATCCAGCTCGTTGATCGCGTGCTCGGTGCGAATCACCCCATACAGCGCGGGCACCGCGATGCCTGCGCGTTTGGCCAGTTCCTTGGTCTTCAGTTTGTCGTCAACCAGCGGATAAAGGCGGCGTGCGTTGTTGAGCATGATGAAATCAGCGTTACGCTGATTCATCGACAAAATGCCGGCCTCGCGCAAGATGGTGCCAGGCCAGCGCATTACGGGTCTTTGCCGGTTAGCACGGCGCGGAAGCGCCAGAACTCCGACAGCCGATAGCCGGTATAACGCCCCAGAATCAGGCAGCCGCCGAGCAGCACGAGCAGTAATTCCGGGAAGACGAATACGAGATGCGTGAGCGTTTGGTTGCTCATGATCAGGAAGCCCGCGGCTGCGACGAGCAGGCTGCCACCGCCCTGGAGAATGGCCTCCCAGGCACCGTGTTCCTCCCACACCAGCGACATGCGCTCGATGGTCATCGCGAGAATCACCATCGGGAACAGCGCAATTGACAGGCCGCGGTTCATGCCCAGGTGATGGCTCACCAGGCTGACGAACAACATCAGCAGAATCACGATGATCAGGACCGATGCCAGGCGCGGAACCAGCAGCAGCTTTAACCGCTCCAGCGCAAACCGTAGTCCAAGGCCAAGGGCCACGATCAGAGAAAACAGCACGATCCCCCACAGCAGCTTGGTCTCACGGAACGCCAGTGCGATCAGGATCGGCATGAAGGTACCGAAGGTCTTGACGCCGACCACGTTGCGCAGCAGCACGACCAGAAAGGCCCCCAACGGCACGGTGAGCAACACCCGATAGACGTTCTGTGTCTGAACGGGGAGCGAAAACAGCGAGTAGTCCAGCATCAGCGAGCCGTGCAGTTTCGCCCGGTCACGCGCGATGGACACGATCTGACGCTGGCTACGTGTCACCGAGAAGCGGACATCGGGCTGCGCCCCGCCATCCACCGCCAGCAGCGGGTCGTTGCCGATGCGCCAGACCAGAAAGTCGTCCGGCAGGCCGACCACTCCCGTCTCCGGCGACATGGGAATCCAGCGCTGTTCGTTATGCACTTCGATGTACGGCACCAGGGTTGCGTCACGCGTGCCATCGACCAGCGGAAGACCCCAGATGACACGGGCCGGGATGCGGGCTCCGGCCAGTACATCGACCAGCCACTGCGCCCACGCGCCGGGGCTGTCGCCGCCGGTGCGCAGGCTGTCGACCGACGGATTGGCTCCCTCACGGTTCATCCGCGCGATCAGGGCGCGTGCGAAGGTCGCGATGTCGGCGGACTCCGAACGCACTTCGTTGAGCAAGGCGTTCACAGCGGCCTGGGTGGACTCGCCATAGTCCGGCACACGGGGATAACCCGGAAAGGGGTCGTTGTGCGTGGTGTTGCCCGTTTGGGTTTCAAAGACCGTCAGGCGGTAGTAGACCGCTTGGATTCCGCTAGCCCGGCGCACCGCCCACAGTGCTGCCCGGTTCTGGCCGCTGACTTCCTGAGAGACTCCAAACCCGTTCGAAATGTAGTTCTCATCCAGGCGTTCAAAACCAGGCGGTTCGCGCGGAATGAGCAGCGTTGCCTTGACGGGGCCGCCTCGTGCGCGAAACGCGGCACGGGCTTCGACGGTCCACACTGCGGCGTCGGTGCTCGGCAGCAACGGGAGTCCGAGTACGTTGACCTTGTAGGCGCACAGCAGGCCGCCGGCGACCATGAGCAGCGCGGCGATGATCCAGACCGGCAGATTTCTCAATGGAGTGTCCCGCTGAATGCGGCCATGGACCCCATGGCTTCAATTAGTGCGTGCAGTGTCACGTCAGTCATCCCCATCTCCCCTGGGACCGGTGGTCAACAATTAGCCCCGACCGCCGCGTGCAGGTCCGGGAGCCAACGCTCATTCACAGCGCGCCTGGGTCAAAAACGTGCTTTCCGGATCAACGACGGCAATATCCTCCATGAAGCGGCGGCCCAACAACACGGGGTAGATGAAGTCGCCGCGATCTGCGAGCGAGAACTGTGTCCGGTGCCTGCGGCCATCGAAGCACAGTTCCAGTTCCACGACCGCGCGGCGCGCGCTGGGGTCGTCATGGTCCTTGATTCGGACGTTTCTGGCGAGCGCTTGTTCGGTTTCGATGCGATGGACCTTATCGTTCTCGTCTTCCAGAACCAGCGTGAACCTCACCCAGCGTTCGTCGTCTTTCTCGAAGCGCTCAATATCTTCGGCGTGGATGGACGACGTGAGAGCGCCAGTATCCAGCTTGGCTGAAACAATCACGTTCCACGGCTGGAGGCTCACTTTTTCTACCCAACCGGCAATGACCTTGCCGGGCGTGCGGCTGTCAGCCGTGGCGTTGAAGGAACTGGCCAAACTGGCTGCGATCACAGCCGAAAGGAACCATCGCATGAAGTCTTGCGTCTGTTGAATGCCCGAGTATCAGTCTAGGGAATCGCCACGCCGGTCGCACGAATCCAGCATGAACAGCGTCCGTTTTTCCAGAAAGGAAGGGATCTTTGCTAGTTTGCAACACCATGATCAATCGCATCATCATCGCGTTGTCTGCCGCAGCGCTGTCTGGGCCCGCCGCCATCGCGCAAGCCCCGGTCGCCAACAGCGCGCCAGAGCCGGCGCTGGAAGAGGCGGGTGTTTCGAGCGCGTCGACCAGGGCCGCCTCGCAGGGCGAGACGGCGACAGCGGCTCCGTCCGCAGCCGATGTGGCAGCAGGCGCAGAGCCGGTGGCTACTTCGTCCGATCCGGAGGTCGACCCAGACGGGGTCCAGCCGTTCCAGTTGCTGGGGCAATCGGTTGAACCCGGTACCTGGCGGCAGTTGGCCTGGACCGCGAGTTACCATTTCGGTCAACTCGGCGGGGCGACGCCCGTTCTGATTTCGCATGGCGCGCAGGAAGGACCGGTGCTGTGCCTGACCGGCGCCGTGCATGGTGATGAGCTCAACGGCATCGAGATCATCCGCCGCGTCGTGCATTCGCTGGACCCGAAAGCGTTGTCCGGCACCGTGATCGGCGTGCCCATCGTCAACCTGGCTGGTTTTCAGCGCAATTCGAGATATCTGCCCGACCGGCGTGATCTCAATCGCTATTTTCCCGGCTCGCCGACCGGCAGCCTGGCCTCCCGCGTGGCGTATTCCTTCTTCACCGAAGTCATTGAGCACTGCGACCGGCTGGCCGATCTGCACACCGGGTCGTTCCACCGGACCAACCTGCCGCAGCTTCGAGCAGATCTCACCCAGCCCGCGGTGGTGGAACTGAGCCGCGGATTCGGGGGTATCGCCGTGCTCCACACCGAGGGCGCGAAGGGCACGTTGCGGCGGGCGGCGGTCGATTCGGGTATTCCGGCCGTGACGTTGGAGGCCGGCGAGCCGCTGCGTCTTCAGCCACAACAGGTCGACCAGGGCGTGCGCGGTATCGAGACGCTGATGCATCAGCTAGGCATGATTGATCGAGAACGTCGCTGGTCAACTCCACAGCCGGTGTTCTACGAGTCGTATTGGGTGCGCTCGGACCACGGCGGAATTCTGCTGACTCTGGTGCGTGTTGGTGATGTGGTCACGGAAGGCACGGTGCTGGGCACGATCACCGACCCGATCACCAACGTTCGCCATGAGGTGAGATCGCCCTACCGGGGACGGATCCTAGGCATGGCGTTGAACCAGGTGGTGATGCCAGGCTTCGCGGCCTTCCGGGTCGGTATCCAGACCACCGAGGAGGCTGTGCAGGAAGAGGCCGCCGCCCAGCCGGCTGATGAGCCCAGCGTGGAAGACACCGACGAGGCCACCGAAACGGAGCGTCCGCCGCCCGAACGCGCCGAGGAAACGGCCCCCCGGACGGACGGCGAGGATGCGCCGGAAGAAGAGGCGGAGGAGAGTGACGGCAAGGTGCCGCAGGCGCCGGTCAACACAGACGCTGCGCCCGCCCAATCTTCGGAGCCGGCCGATTCATCGCCCGCTCTGTCGGAGCCAGAAGAACCGGTTGCGCCTGATCCGTAAATTCATGTCTGCGGATTTGGCGTCCTGGGCGGGATGAGGCGTGCGTGATCCCTGAATGTGCCGTGAGTCACTCCCTGGTCTGCATCGGAACTGGAGCGGTCATAGCAGTGGTGTACCGTTGCGCAGGGGAACCTGGGGTCTGGTCTGACACATGGAGTGCGACGGGTGAAAACTTCTGACTTGATGGTGCGGTGCCTGGAACTTGAAGGCATCGAGTACATCTTCGGCGTGCCGGGTGAAGAGAACGCCGATTTCATGCTTTCGCTGGAGAATTCCAGCATCGAATTCATTCTCACGCGACACGAACAAGGCGCCGCGTTCATGGCGGAGGTCTATGGGCGTCTAACGGGCAACCCTGCCGGCTGTCTGGGCACGCTCGGACCTGGCGCGACGAATCTGTTGACCGGCGTTGCTGACGCCAACATGGATCGCGCTCCGCTGCTGTGCATCACGGGGCAGGGCGCCACGGCGCGTCAGCACAAGGAAAGCCACCAGATCATGGATGTGGTCGGGATGTACGAACCGGTGACCAAGTGGGCGCAGACCATCAACGAACCTGACGCCGTTCCCGAGATCGTGCGCAAGGCTGTTCGCATTGCACGCCGGGAAAAACCCGGCGCCGTGCTGCTTGAGCTGCCGGAAAACATCGCCAAGCGCGATGCGACCACCGAGCCGGTCGAACCGCGCCGCTTCCGCCGACCGGTGCCCGACGACAAGATCGTTGACCGCGCCTACGAACTGCTGCGCAACGCCAGATCACCGGTGATCATCGCCGGCAATGGTGCGATCCGCCGCCGCGCGTCCCGACAGCTACGCAAACTTTGTGAGCGCACCGGCATCGGTGTCATGAGCACGTTCATGGGCAAGGGCGCGGTGGACATGGACGCGCCGTATTCGCTGTTCACCATCGGGCTCGGGCAACGCGATTATGTTGTCGATGCGGTCGAGACAGCCGATGTCGTGATTACTCTGGGCTACGACATGGTCGAGTACCCGCCCAGCCGCTGGAACCTGGGCGGTGATCGCTGTGCCGTGATTCATATCGACTTCGAGCCCGCCGAGATCGACCGCGACTATCACCCCGCCGTCGAGGTCGTGGGTGATCTGGCGCACTGCCTGTGGATGCTCAACGAGCGCTTCGAGCGTGACGGTGTTCCGGATTACGATTTCACCGTGCAGGCCGATGTGCGCGAACGCATGCTCAGTGAATTTAGTGAGCACGCCGAGGATGACGAAGACGGCCCGATCAAGCCACAGAAGGCCATTTGGGATGTGCGGCAGGCGCTGGGACCCAACGACATCCTCCTGTCCGGTGTCGGCGCGCACAAGATGTGGACGGCCCGTTACTACCACTGCCACGAACCGAATACCTGCCTCATTCCTAACGGCTTTTGCTCCATGGGTTTGCCGTTGCCGGGCGTGATTGCAGCACACCTGGTCCACCCGGACCGCAAGGTGCTTGGCATCGCCGGGGATGGCGATTTCATGATGAATGTGCAGGAAATGGAGACGGCCTCGCGCCTGAATGCGAACGTGACGATGCTGGTCTGGGAAGATGGCGGCTACGGGCTGATCGCGTGGAAGCAGCAGGACGAGTTCAAGCGTCACACCAATCTGTCCTTCGGCAATCCGGACTGGCTCAAGCTGGCCGAGAGTTTCGGCTGGCAGGGTGAATACGTGCACCGGGCGTCTGAACTCAGGCCTGCGCTGGACCGAGCCCTGGCCCATGAGGGGCCGGCGCTGGTGGTCATGCCGGTCGATTACCGAGAAAACGCCAAGCTCACCGAACGACTGGGGCGGATCAAAGTCAACAATTAGAGCCAAGTCGCGGGCCTGGCCCGACCATCGACTTGCATCATGGATTGCACTAGGAGACACGATGCTCAAGGACCAGTATCCCTACTATCTGGCGAACAAAGCCGTCCAGGCGAACACCGATCTGGATGTGACCGACAAGTACAACGGCGGTGTCGCCACACGCGTTGCCCTTGCGGATGAAACCACGCTGGACCAGGCGATCGCGGCGGCGGAAGCCGCCACGCCGGCAATGGCCGCATTGAAGCCCTATCAGCGGCGTGAGGTGCTGGAGCACTGCGTGTCACGCTTTCGTGATCGCTTCGACGAACTGGCGGAAAGTCTTTGCATCGAGGCCGGCAAGCCGATCAATGACGCCGAGGGCGAAGTCACACGGCTGATCGAAACGTTTCGCGTCGCCGCGGCCGAAACCGAACATGACATCGGTGCCGTCATCCCCCTGGCAAATGCGGCCCGCGCCGCCGCCTACCAGGGCATGTACAAACGCGTCCCGATTGGTCCCTGCGCATTCATATCGCCGTTCAACTTCCCGCTGAATCTTGCCGCGCACAAGGTGGCGCCGGCGATTGCGGCTGGCTGTCCGTTCGTCTTGAAACCGGCATCACGTACACCGGTCGGCGCCCTGATCATCGGAGAGACGCTGGCCGAGACCGACCTGCCCGACGGCGCATTTTCGATTCTGCCGATGACGCGCGATGCCGCCGACGCACTGGTTGAGGACCATCGGCTTAAACTGCTGTCGTTCACCGGCTCCGACACCGTCGGCTGGGCACTCAAGGCCCGCGCAGGAAAGAAGAAGGTCGTGATGGAACTGGGCGGCAACGCCGCCTGCATCGTCGACGAGACCTGGGATGATCTGGAGGATGCCGTGCAGCGCATGCTGATCGGCGCGTTCTACCAGTCTGGTCAGAGCTGTATCGGTGTCCAGCGAATCCTGATTCACAGCAGCGTCTATGAGTCGTTCCGAGACCGCTTTGTCGAGGCGACCAAATCCCTCAAGGTGGGTGACCCCAAGGACCGCGATACCTTTATTGGCCCGATGATCTCCGAAGGGGAAGCCAAACGGTTACATGACTGGATTCAAGAAGCCCAGGCCGGCGGCGGCACGCTGCTCTGTGGTGGCGATCGCGACGGGGCCATGCTCCAGGCGACGTTGATGGAAAACGTCGGCGGAGACCAGAAGCTGGTGACCGAAGAGGCGTTCGGGCCAGCCGCCGTGCTGTCCAGCTTCGAGGACTTCGACGAGGCCCTGGCCTCCGTGAACAACAGCCGTTTCGGTCTTCAGGCCGGAATCTTCACCCGCGATCTCTACCGCATGCAGCAGGCCTGGGACACACTGGAGGTCGGCGGCGTGATCATTGGCGATGTACCGTCGTGGCGCACCGATCAGATGCCCTACGGTGGCGTCAAGGATAGCGGGCTCGGCCGTGAAGGCCTGCGCTTCGCCATCGAGGACATGTCGGAGATCCGCCTACTGGCCATTCGCACCCCCTGATACGGCCGTGAATCCGTTGCGTCAGCGGGGGGCTTTGCGTATAGTCCGCCGCCGGTTGGGGCGCTGTCCTGACCACTGGTTCGGGGTGTAGCTCAGCCTGGTAGAGCACTGCCTTCGGGAGGCAGGGGTCGTAGGTTCAAATCCTGTCACCCCGACCAAATCATTCCGGTCCGGCCCGAACGCTGGACCGAAAAAAGGCGACCGCTCAGGTCGCCTTTTTTATGGCCGCGCTGGGTCAGCTAATACGCTCGACCGAAAAACGCGCAAGCGCGGCGAGGGTGTCGCGCTCCGAAGAGGCTGGCAGGGCGTCCAGCGCCTGGACTGCCTGCGATGCGTAGTCATCGGCCAGTTGTGTGGTTTGTTCGATCGCGCCGACAGCGCGGATGTCGTCGATGATCGCCGGCAGTTCGTCCGCCGTGGCCTCGGTAATCGCGCGGCGAACACGGCGGCGGGCACTATCGTTGCCTTGCTGCAGTACCCGTAGCAGCGGCAGCGTGGGCTTGCCCTCGGCCAGATCGTCTCCGACATGCTTGCCGAGGTCCGATTCGCTGCCCTGATAGTCCAGGGCATCGTCGACAAGCTGAAACGCCATGCCCAACGCCTGACCATACGCCGCTGTCGCCTGTGCCTGTGCCTCAGGCGCTTCGCTGAGCAGCGCCGGGAGCAGCGTCGCCGCCCGGAACAGCCGCGCGGTTTTGCGATCGATGACGTCAAGGTATTGCGCTTCGGAGATGTCCGGGTTGCCGATATTCATCAGCTGCAGGACCTCGCCCTCGGCGATGGCGTTGGTCGTGCGCGCCAGAAGATCCATGATCGGCATGCACTGCAGCCGGACCATTAGCTCGAATGCGCGCGAATAGAGGAAATCGCCGGTGAGGACGCTGGCTGCATTGCCGAAGCTGGCGTTGGCGGTTTCTCGACCGCGACGGAGCGTGGACTCATCGACCACATCGTCGTGTAGCAAGGTCGCGGTGTGAATGAACTCGATGATTGCCGCCGCCACCGGAACACGCGAGTCATCGAAGGCGAGCGCCTGTGCGGAGAACGCGACCAGGGCAGGGCGCATGCGCTTGCCGCCGCCGGCGATGATGTGGTGGCCGATCTGGTTGATCAGTATGACGTCGGACTGCAGTTCATCCCGGATCAGTTGATCGATTGCGGCCATGTCGGAGGCAATCGGAGACAGCAGTTCGGCAAGTTTCATTCGAAAGGTTCGGCGGGCGAATGCGCGGATGCTAGCGACAGCGTGAGCCGAGAACAACCAGGGGGCTATCTAAGCGTTTGATTTTAAGTCAAACTTGGTGCCGTAACTGCAAAGCGGACAAAACTGTTTGTCCGCCGCCGCTTTCAGAGCGGGCAGAAGTACGGGATAGCAGACTTTTCGTTGACCGAAAACCCGTCTCGACGTAGAATTCGCGCCCTTGAATTTTGGCTGCGGCGTCTTGTGCCGTAGTTTCGTTCCGGAGAATTTCAGATGTACGCGGTCATTAAGACAGGTGGCAAGCAGTATCGTGTGGCCGAGGGCGACGTCATTCGCGTCGAAACCCTGGCAGCCGAGGCTGGCGACACGATTACGTTCGACGAAGTGCTGATGGTCGGTGAGGGTGAATCCGTCAAGATCGGCACGCCGTTCGTTGATGGTTCATCGGTGACGGCCGAGGTGGCTGGCGAAGGCCGCGGCAATAAGATCCGCGTCATCAAGTTCAAGCGTCGCCAGGGTTACAAGCGAACCCAGGGCC
>OOGU01000108.1_pt1 | contig 20247 bp, 13 predicted proteins | sample 1670261 | NCBI WGS metagenome assembly OOGU01 (sample SAMEA98137168, study PRJEB22522) | marine metagenome | biome: marine biome; feature: marine water body; material: sea ice | place: Arctic Ocean | collected 04-Sep-2015 | depth 1.3 m
ACTGACATGCGTAGAAAGAAATGGACAAGATAAGAAATACACATTCGTACGAGCGGGTTGAGAAGTCGCGGAGGACGAGGGGATCGACGGTTGCCGGGCGAAATGCTTGAGAAACGTGCGTGATTATGAACATGAGGAATGGTCCTATCGGATGATGCCGGCGCGCTCGGCGTCGGAGAATGAGTCGGTTCCGGCAATGACGATCCGCTCGCCTGCGGCGACACCGTCGAGAATTTCAACGCGGTCGATACTCACCGCGCCGGTGCGAATGGCCCGGCGCTCGGCGATGTCGTCCTGCACGACATAGGCGCTGCGGCCACCCGCGGCTTCGAGAAACGGCCCTCTGGCGACCATGAGCACATCGTCGCGGGCATCAAGCAGCACCCGCACAGACAGGCGCTGGTTCTGCCGCAGTCCCGCCGGGGCCTGACCGGAGAACCGCACCCGGGCCGTGACCCGCCCGGCGACCACTTCGGGCGACACCGCGCTGACCTCGCCTTCGAACAGCTGCCCATTGCCACGAATGTTGGCGGGCATGCCCATCGCCAGATCTCGCGCGAAGGTCTCAGGCACCTGCACCTCAACCTCCAGCGCCGAGAGATCCACGACCGTCATCAATGGCGAATCCTTGACCACAAACGCGGTGTCGGTCGACAGCAACTGCCCGACCTGCCCCGCCACCGGCGAGCGCAGCGTGAGCAGATCCACCTGCCGCTGCAGTTCCTGGACGATCAGCGCCTGGGCATCTCGTGCCAGCCGCTTGGCGTCCACATCAAAAGCCTGACCCTCCCGTTGCAGGTCGCGATCGGACCGCGCGCGCTGCAGTGCGAACTCCGCCTTTTTCAACACGGCTTCGGTTCGCAGCTTTTCGATCTCCGGCATCACGCCCAGATCGAACGCCTGTGACATGCGGGCATGCTCGATGGCCGCCGTGTCCCGGTCCACACCGGCCTGTTGCAGGGATTCCTCCGCCAGCAATGCCTGTTGGCGCACGTCCAGTCGCGCCCGCTCGAAGTCGGCCGTCAATGCCTGCAACTTGGCCTTTTCCCGGGCCAGCTCGCTTTGCAGTTCCGGACTGTCCAGGGCACCCAGAACCTGCCCCTGCTGCACCTGATGCCCGGCCTGGACGGTGTAGCGAACCGTGCCGGAGGCGGCGGCGTACAGCGTCGGACTCACCGCGGCGACGACCCGACCATCCGCAGCGATATCTCGCTCGAATCGACCGCGCTCAACGGTGGCGATGGACAAACGTGACCGCTGCACCGACTGCCCGGCCGACCAGCGCTCCCACACGGTGGGCACCAGCCACGCGGCGGCCGCGATCACGCCGGCACTCACCATCACCGCCCAGCGCCACCGCACCCAGGCGCTTGATGACGCAATCAACTGATCCTGGCCACTGGTATCTCTAAATGACATGGCTTGCAGCGTCGACGTCGCAAACCGATCAGAGATAGACGCAGTCATGCGCCTCGCAGCCGGTGGTCGCCACCGACCCGACACCCAGGTCGGATAACGACCAGAACGGTTCCGGTGCCTGCACCGAACAGCCGATGGCTGTCACGTCCAGCGCCGGCGCCCGGGACAGGGACACCGGACTGGGCATCGGCAATGTGTAGCCGACCTCCGGCAGCGCCGGGCCGTTCATGCCGAACTTCGTCATCAACCGATCAACCTGCTGCTCGATGCGCTGCTCGTTCCGAACCCGCAACATCGATTCGCTGGAGATCACATAAGGCTGAGCCGCCTGAAGGCGATTCAACTCGGCGGCGTAGTCGATCTGAACGGAAGCCTTCGGCAACGCGTGCAAACCGCCGACCATGCCGAGCGTGGATTCAACAGAGGCCAGACAAGGCATGCTGAGCGTGGCGAAAGCCAGAATTCCAAGGGTTTTGCTGATTCGCATGATTGACTCGCTGGGTGGACCTGCAAGCTATAGCGCAACCGGCGTACCAACTTTTATCAATCTATATCTTGTTGTTTTTATTTAATTTATTGGATCCACGCCTGACCAATAAAGTGTCCGCGGACAGTTTGGCGGACACATTCGATGACCGGGCGGACACTTCCAACTTGGGTCCGGACAGACGGCGGGACGTCAGATCGACGATCGTGCCGGCCATTGCCTGATCGTCGGCGCCCGCCGCCTGCGGGTGCCCCAGGACCGCAAACTGCCTCAACCGCGGAGTCGATCGCGGCACCGCAGCTCAGACGACCCGGCAAACCCGGCGACCGGCCCGCCACGTAGGTGGCAGGCCGGCTCGGGATCTTTGCCCTAGGCGACGCTGCGTCGGCGCCGTCCGGCGCCCATCAGCAGCAGGCCGAGCGCGGCCAGGCCGAGCGCGCCACCGGCACCGCTGGCGCTGTCCGGGGTGGTCGGATTGCCCGGCTCGGGCGGCGTCTGGCTGTCCGGCGACTGGCACTGGTCGTTGCCCACCAGGGTGTAATCCAGATTGGTTCCGGCCGAATCCACGGTCAGGCCGACGCCATTCACGGTGTTAGTCGTCTGCCGCACGCTAATCGCGAGGCCGGTCAAGGTGGTGCCGTCGTCAATGCCGAGCGTGGCCTTGTCCATGACCAGCTGGATGGTGCCGTCCGGCTGGAAGTTGCTGGCTGGATCGAGCGAGCCTTCCGTTGTGAACGTCCCCACCGCGGCCGCCGGCGTATCCAGCGTGGCATTGGTGCCGTATTCGAACGCTGGCGTGACGGTGTCCGTGGTCATGGCCACCCAGTAGTTGGTCGGATCCTCCGGCAAGTTGAAATAGTAATACCAGCGGTGGGACGGCAGCGGCTGCGTGCCGAGGTTGGCAACCTTGATGGTGAACACGATCGTGCCGGGCATGTCCGTTGGCTCGGCGATCCAGGCTTGTCGGATGTCTTCCTGGCCGGTGCCGCTTTCGGCGAGGCCCGTGGTGCCGGCTGGCGAGGTGATGCGCGTCAGGCCGGGCAGCTCGCAGCTTTTCTCGTCGGATGGCGGCAGTACACCAGGGTCAAGCTGGGTGGTGAAGGCGCGCCCGAACATGGTCTGCGTGGCCATGGTGCTGTTGGCCGGGCTGGGCGCGATGTCCAGCGTGCCGGCAGCACCCTCGACAAAGACCCGTATGTTGTGGATCGGCTCGCCAATAGCGGGGACGCCCATCTGCACATACGGCACAAATACGTCGATCACGTTGTCCGTCAGCGATATCACACTGGCGACAGCCGTATTGCCGTCGCCGACCTCGGGAATCGTCACACCCGTGTCGTCCAGCGTGACCGTCGTGGTGAACGGCTGTCCGCCAACATTGCGCTCGATCCGGTACGCGATGACGGTCTCGCCAGCCAGATCGGCGGCATTGCCTAGCGTCAGCGAGTGCACGATGCCTGTCACGCCATCGACGGTGTCTTCCTGCATGGTCAGCGTGACCACATCAGTGGCGTCGCCGGCCTCGGCATCACCGTCCAGGATCACGAACGGCTCGCCGGCTGGTGGCAGGCCGGTGTTCGCAACGCCCAGTGCATCAAGAATGCTCGGCACATCGATCAACCCGGCGCCATAGCCGAAGTGCGTGGTGTCATCCGGGTTCTGCGGGTCGGGCTCGTACCCGGTGCCCACCTTCACGGCGGTGTCCTGGATGATGTTCTCGATCTCGGCAGGCGTCAGATCCGGACGAGCCTGCGTCATCAGACCGATGATGCCGGTGACATGCGGCGTGGCCATGGACGTGCCAGAGATGGTTCCGTACCAGGGGAACCAGACATCCTCAACCGCCCCGCCGGCGCCGCCCGTGCAAATCGCCTGACTGGGCTGCGACTGGAAGCAGGTGGAGGTAATCAGATCACCAGGCGCGGCGACGTCCGGATAATTGACCGGGTCGCCGGCCAGGCCGCGGCTGGAGAAGCCCGACAGCGGCGCATTGCGATCGCCGGTGCCCAGATCGTTATAGCTGGCCACGCAGATCACGCCGGGCGTGGGGTCCTTGCAGGCGCTGGACGTCATATCGTTGCTGCCGTCGCCCCCGTCGTTACCCGCGGCAAAAGCCATCACCACACCGGCATCGACGATGTCCTTGATCAGGCATGACGCCACCCCGCCCGGGTCGTACTCCGACCCGCCCGCATTGCCATAGGAATTGTTCACGGCGCGCAACGGCGGATCGAAGCTGTCCAGGTTATCGAGCATATGAACGTAGGCCGAAGCCGTGGACAGCACCAGAATGCCGGCGCCGTTACCCCAATGGATCAGCTGGGTGCCGGGCGCCGCGCCCGAGTAGGTGCCCTGGATGTAGGGAGCGACCTCGGGAACCGGGTAGCCACCATCAGATTGCAGACCACGGCCGCCGACCGTGCCCGTCACGTGCGTGCCGTGGCCGCCAACCTGGCTTTCCGAATCCACCGGACCGATGTCCACATAACGCGGCGTACCCGTCGGGATGCCGGTGACCTCATCCGCCGGATTGATCAGCTTGTAGTTGTGATAGAGGTTTTCGGAGAAATCGGGATGCAGCCCGTAAAGGCCGCTGTCGATCACACCCAGCGTCGTGCCGGCGCCATCGAGGACATTGCCATCGGCATCGAAGTACGGCCCGCCAGAAACATACTCATGCGCCACGCGTGCACGTGTCGCCCAGGACTGGGTTGCACCGAGATACTGCAACGGCTCGTTATATTCCAGCCGGCTCACGGCGGGCAGCGTGATCAGGGTTTGCAACACTGCCACCGGGCCGGTCACGTAAACGGCCGGCACGTACTTGCGAAAATCCTTGACCACCGTCAGGCCCAGGCTCGTCAGTAGACCGTCCTGCCACTTCTGCGAACCCTGATTGAAATGCACGAACACGCCATACAAGGCCTGCGGGCCCAGGATGGTGAAATCCATGAGCACTTCGGGGTCGACAAACGCCTGGCCCTGGTTGGCTTCGCCCGACTGCACGCAGGGGTCGACACCGGGCTCGCCCGGGCTACCGCCGTCGGTACCCAAGGTCATGGTCAGCGTGGCGTTCGCCCCGGTGACCGAAAAAGGCACGATCACCACACGCGCGGTGCTCGGTAGCTGACTGATCCGCACCGCGGAGGACTCCGCCGGATTGCCCGTGGCGCTCTGCCCGACCACCGTGCCTACGTCGTCGTAAATGAACAGATCCAGATCGTCGCTGTTGTCCCAGGTCAGTTCGAAGTTGACGAAGGCATCCGCGTTGGCATCGCGAAACGACTGCGGCAAATCCAGCGTGAGCACGTACTCGTCGCAGCTCTCCGGCGCATCGCACACGGGCTCGCCCGTGGCGATCAGCGTGGGGTTGGACACCACGTAAGGCCCACCGGTCGCGATTTGCTGGGTGGTCTGGGAGTCGATGGTGCCGGATGCGGGATCCGTGGCGCCGACGATGGATACGCTGGCCAGCAAAGCGGCACCAGCAGCGAAGCGCAAGCTGCGCAGGAACGGGACGGTCATGGTGAAACCTCAGCGAACGGTTTGTATCGGGAAATCGACGCCGTATCCCGTTCCTGGGTGCCACGCGCCGCATCCAATGCGGCAAGGCGTCGTGTTCAAGTTAACCAAATGGGAACAAATCCCCGTCTGGGATGCAACTCCCATACCGATTGTGCGCTGCGTCTGGACTTCAGCGCTGAACCGTCGCGCGGACGGCACCGATGGCCTACTGCACAAGCCTGCAAAGCCGACGAAGCCGAGCAGGTAGGAAGCCCCAGGCTGCCCGACCGCAAGCCCCTAGCCCGCCAACACCTGCCGCAGTTCTTCCGGCAAACCGTCGATGAACTCGTCGCCTACGGGGTGCAGCGCGAACTGCCCCGCCCGTGCCATCTCCCACAAGAGCTGTCCTTGCTTGTGGTCTTTTTGAACTTTCCGCCGATTTCGGCTTGGTTTTCGCGATAGCCAGAGTTTGTGCAGGGCAAACCAGCGCGGGTCGGGGGCGACGATGGCGCAGACACCGGTTGCCCCTGCCCTGACGATTTCGCGGACGGGCGTGCCGCGTAGTAACCATTCCTGTTCGGGGAGATTGCCGACGGGACGTAGCGGTTCTGCTTTCGGGATCGCATCCACCACTGACGGTGCGGCGAGCAGCTCGACTTCGAAGGCATCCGCATTGCGGGCCTGGAAGGAGCGCTCGGTGTTAACGGTGAAGGTGCTGTCCACCGCTTTCAGCATGTTGAAGATGGGCCGGGTGCCGCGTTCGGCGAGTGCAAAAGCCTCGCGCCTGGCCGACCAGGCAAGGTCGAAGTCCGCGGTGGATTGCAGTTCGGGCGCCATGATGACGCCGGCGGCGTAGGCATAGGCCAACATGGCGTTGGTTCCGACGGCGATGAGCGTCTGGCCGAGCATGTCTCGACAATCGGATTCGGTGAGTATTCTGCCGACGGTCTCGTCAACACCCGGCAGGCGGACGGCGCGGGCAATGCGGCCGACCTCCGTGAGCCGACCGGACAAGCTCTTGCGTGCGGCTTGCGCCGCATCGCGCCGGCTGCTGTATCCACGCTCGAACTCTTCCAGTTCCGCGGAGCGCGGGCCGAGGCTTTTTCCGTTGCCGCGGCGGTCGACAATGCGATACAGGTAATCCCTGCCCTTGACCGTTTTCCAGCTCAGCCGGTCGCGGTGTTGATGCCAGGCACGCTCGTTCGCGATCCAGGCGTCGTACGCCATCGCCATGTTCTCGGCACAGCGGTTTTGTTCTGCGTTGAATTGCAACGAGTTATCCTGCGTTTAATGCTTTGTCGATATTGCAGGATAATTTTCCTTGCATCAACGTGTTGCCTGGGTGTTATGAGCCACGGCGCCGGGTAGCCGCTCAATGGCGTTCAGGATGGACACGTCGAGGAGCGATCCACAGCGGGAGCGCACCCATGCGCGCTATGCTCACGCGCTCGCAGGCACGCTCCGCTCAGCTCAAGGTAGTCGCAAAACAGCAATGGCAACAGCACCGGATCAACCATCGCTTTCGTCGCAGGAGCCGCGGGGCGATGCGCATGAGCCGGAGAGGGGCCACGCCGACATCAAGGCGCTGCAACTCGCGCTGCGGCGTGAACAGTACAAAGTGGAATCACTCATTCATGAGAACCACCGGCTCCAGCAGGAGCTGAGCTCCGCGCAGTTCACCAAAAGCGCGGCGCTGCGGGATATGAAGAACCTCCACCAGATGGATCACGACGATCTGAAATCCCGGATGGGGGATGAGCGACGCGTTGCCGAGGACCGCTTAGAGTCGGTGATCAGCGAAAAGCTGGACATCATCGCGACACAGATCGCGCAGATCACCGATATGCAGAGAAAGATCGGTGATGCGGACACGCGCTGGCAGCACTTGAGCGATCAGCTCGCGATGGTCCATGTCGCGCTGGACGAAGCCAGGGCTGCGGCTAGGCCACTTCCGCCCCCGTCAACGCGTCCTTGAGCTTGTTGAACTCGTCGCGCTTCTTTGCGGCGGTTTCGAATTCCAGGTTGGCCGCTGCGGCGTACATTTCCTTCTCGACCTGTTTGAGGCGCTTGGCCAGTGCCACAGGGTCCTTCGTTTCGTAAGCCGCCCGCTTGTCCGCGACACGTTGCAGAGCGGCGTCGCCGGACACCGGTTCGTAACCCGCCCGCATGACATCGCCCACTGCCTTGCGGATGCCCTGCGGCGTGATGCCATGCTCCTCGTTGTGCGCGACCTGCTTGGCGCGGCGACGGTCGGTTTCGTCCAGCGCGCGGCGCATGGAGTTGGTGACCTGATCGGCGTAGAGAATGGCCCGTCCATGCAGGTTGCGGGCGGCGCGGCCGATGGTCTGGATGAGTGAGCGCTCGGAGCGCAGGAAGCCCTCCTTGTCGGCATCGAGGATGGCTACGAGTGAGACTTCTGGCAGATCCAGCCCTTCGCGCAGCAGGTTGATGCCGACCAGGCAGTCAAACGCGCCGAGCCGCAGATCACGCAGGATTTCGGCGCGCTCGACCGTGTCGATATCCGAATGCAGGTAGCGAACCCGCACGCCATGCTCGTGCAGATAGTCGGTGAGGTCTTCGGCCATACGCTTGGTGAGCGTGGTGACCAGCACGCGCTCGTCCTTTGCAGCGCGGATCTGCACCTCGCTGAGCAGGTCGTCAACCTGGGTGCGTACCGGGCGGATCTCCACCTCGGGGTCGGTCAGCCCGGTGGGGCGGACGACCTGTTCGACGATCTGCCCCGTATGGGCGCCCTCGTATGGTCCCGGCGTGGCCGAAACAAAGATGGTCTGCGGAGCGAGCTTTTCGAATTCCTCGAACTTCAGGGGCCTGTTATCCAGCGCTGACGGCAGGCGGAAACCGTATTCGACCAGGGTTTCCTTGCGGCTTCGGTCACCCTTGTACATGGCACCGACCTGGGGAACGGTGACATGGGATTCGTCCATGACCAGCAGCGCATCCGGCGGCAGGTAGTCGAACAGGCAAGGTGGCGGCTCGCCGGCCCCGCGCCCGGAGATGTAGCGGGAGTAGTTCTCGATGCCGTTGCAGTAGCCGACCTCCTGGATCATCTCCAGATCGAACATCGTCCGCTGTTCCAGGCGCTGGGCTTCCAGCAGCTTGCCGGCTTCGCGCAATTGCTTGAGCCGGTCGCGCAGCTCGTCGCGCACCTGGTCCATGAGCTCCACCATGCGCTCGCGCGGGGTGACGTACTGCGTCCTCGGGAAGATCGTGTAACGCGGCACCTTGGCGTTGACCTCGCCGGTGAGCGGGTCGAACAGCGACAGGGCCTCGATCTCGTCGTCGAACAGTTCGATGCGCAGCGCCTCGTCATCGGTCTCCGCCGGGTGGATGTCGATCACATCCCCGCGCACGCGGTAGGTGCCTCGTTTGAGCTCCATGTCGTTGCGGGTGTACTGCATCGATGCCAGCCGCCGCAGCAGCTCACGCTGGTCCAGGCGGTCGCCGCGATCCAGATGCAGCACCATCTTGAAATAGCTTTCAGGATCGCCCAGGCCGTAGATGCAGGACACGGATGCGACGATGATCGTGTCGCGCCGCTGCATCAGCGCCTTGGTGGCCGACAGCCGCATCTGCTCGATGTGGTCGTTAATGCTCGAATCCTTCTCGATGAAGGTATCCGACGACGGCACGTAGGCCTCGGGCTGGTAATAGTCGTAGTAGCTGACGAAGTACTCGACGGCGTTGTTCGGGAAGAAATCGCGAAACTCGCCATAGAGCTGCCCGGCCAGCGTCTTGTTGGGCGCCATAACCAGCGTCGGCCGCTGAATCTGCTGGATGACATTGGCGATGGAATAGGTCTTGCCGGAGCCGGTCACGCCGAGCAATGTCTGGTGCGACAGGCCGCTTTCGATGCCGTCCACCATCTGCCGGATGGCGGTCGGCTGGTCGCCGGCGGGTGCCCAATCGGCCTTGAGTTCGAATCGATCCGTCACGGAATGCTGCGCGGGAACTGGGCGCGCCATGATACGCCTTCCGGCACTGTTGACGCCGCTGTAGAGGGCGACCGGCGGTGGGCATCCTGCCCCTCTGATACGGCCCGCAAGCGACTTGCGCTAGGCTGACTTCGCGTGGCGCCGCAACCGCCGCCGCGCTTCTTGCCGCCGATGGAAACCCGTATGGACGAATCCAACAAGATTCTCAGCAACCCCGCCATCTCGCCGCGCGCGATTCGCTACCACTTGCTCACGATGTCGCTGGCGCTGCTCTGCACGGTTGCCGGGGTCGTGCTGATCCCGCTCATGCTGCCCATCATGTCGCACGCTGGCGCTGCGCCAGCGCGACCGGGTCACCGATGCGTCTGCACCTGCACCCGCCGCAGAGGGCGATGCCGCCACACCCCTGCTCACCGAGATCCGTGACACGCTGATCCGCATCGAACAGCGCCTGGGCGAGCCGACCAAGGACTGAATGGCAAGTCGCGCGGTTTGCGACACGTAGTTGGTCGGGTTTCGAGCGACCCGTATCATACGCACGCCTTTTCACCTCAGCTGGAGTCAGTCCATTGAAACTGTCCGACCGCGTACAACGCATCAAGCCCTCCCCGACCCTGGCCGTTACCGCACGCGCGGCCGAACTGCGTCGACAGGGCAAGGACATTATTGGACTGGGTGCAGGCGAGCCGGATTTCCCGACGCCGGCGCATGTGCGCATGGCAGCCAAGGAAGCGATTGATGCCGGCATGACCCGCTACACGCCGGTGGGCGGCACGCCGGAACTCAAGGACGCGATCGTCAGCAAGTTCAAGCGCGACAATGGGCTGGACTACGTCGCCGACCAGGTGCTGGTCTCCTGCGGCGGCAAGCAGAGCTTTTTCAACCTGTGTCAGGCGATGATCGACAGCGGCGACGAAGTCATCATCCCGGCGCCGTACTGGGTCAGCTACCCGGACATGGTGCTGCTGGCCGACGGCACGCCGGTGGTCATCGAGACGACCATGGAGTCGGCGTTCAAGATCACCGCCGAACAGCTGGAAGCCGCGATCACGCCCAAGACCCGTCTGGTGGTGCTGAACAGCCCGTCCAACCCCAGCGGCAAGGCCTACACCAAGGCCGAACTCGCGGCCCTGGGCGAGGTGCTGATGCGGCATCCGCAGGTCTTCGTCGCCACCGATGACATGTACGAGCACATCCTCTGGACCGAGGAGCCGTTCGCGAACATTCTCAATGCCACACCGGCGCTTTACGACCGCACGATCGTGCTCAACGGCGTGTCCAAGGCCTATGCCATGACGGGCTGGCGCATCGGCTACGCGGCCGGTCCCGCGGCGCTGATCAAGGCCATGAGCAAGATTCAGTCGCAGAGCACGTCGAACCCGACGTCGATTTCGCAGAAGGCCTCCGAGGCGGCGCTCAACGGCGCGCAGGACTGCGTGCAGGAAATGCTGGTGGCCTTCAAGCAGCGGCATGACGCCGTGGTCGCCGGGCTCAATGCCCTGCCCGGCGTGAGCTGCCTGGAGTCCGACGGCACGTTCTACGCTTTTCCCGACATGAGCGGGCTCATTGAGGCGCTGCCTGAAGTCGACGACGACCTGGCGCTGGGCGAATACCTGATCGAACACGCGGGCGTTGCGCTGGTTCCCGGCACGGCCTTCGGAACACCCGGCCACATGCGCCTGTCGTTCGCGACCGATCTGCCGACGCTGGAGCGCGCGCTGGAGCGTCTGGGAGCGGTCGCCAACCGTTAGGAAAACCCTGAATCAACTAACGCCACCACTAGATGGCTAGCGCGCGTCTCCGGGCTGCGGAGGCGCAGGGTCCGAGTCTAGATGCCCATCTGACGACTCCGAGGTCTTGATCAGGGCATCGGCCTCGGCGAGCAGCCTGTCACGACAAACCGAGCATCGCGTGGCCTCGGCCCAGACCTCCAGACGTTCCGCCTTACCGAAAGCCGGTTCGCTGGTGGCGACAACGCGCCGGATGATGCGGTCGTAAGTTGCCGTGAGCATGCGTTCGAGCTGGATGCGCGGGCCGTTCAGACTGGCCAGGTTTTCCCGGCTGAGAGACCGCAGCTCTGGACGCGCCAGCAATCGATCAATGCTGAGCAGCTCGGCCTCGGCAGCCTTCAGGGACTGAGCTTCGGGGTCGCTGTTGGACGCCAGCGACTCGGCCCAGAGTTCGTAGGTCGGCAGACGGGAGTAGATTTGGGTGGCCTCATCCCAGATCGCGGCGTTCTGCGCCGTCCCGCCGATAGCCACATTGCGCACGCAGTCATCCAGGGCCGCTGCGCGTTTGGCGTAGTGATCGGCCCAGTAGGCATCATCGGGCGTGCGTAACAGCACGAACCGCTGCGCCAGCCGTAGCATCCGTCCCGTATAGGGTGCGGCGCTTCGATCCGCCTGGGCGCGGCGGGCATCGGTGAGTAGCTCGCCCCTGGTCAGAATCAGGCGTTCGTACTCGGCCTGCTTGCGAGCAAGTTGGCCGGAGGCGAGCAAGGCCCGGAAATCACTCCAGATTCGTTCGTCCGACTCGCAGCCCACATCGGAGGCAATGAAATCCTTGATCGAGCGGTAGTCGGTCACGTCCAGTTCAAAGCGAACATAGGCCTGGGCAGGCTCCCAGGCACCGCCGGTGGCGTAACAAAGGCCGGTGAGCGAACGCCGCGTATCGCAGCGTTCCAGCGTCGGTGGGGGTTCCAGTTCGATGGTCGTGGAGTTCAGCAATACGATGAACTGGCGGCCATGTAACGAAGCCAATCCCTCGTCCGGGCGCAAGCCGAGCAGGGTCTTCTCCTCCCAGGGCTTCTCGGAGGTCTTGATCTCCTCACTGAGCATGTCGCCCAACTTGGTGGACAACGGGCTGAATGTCGCGCCGCCCGGCACGAAGCTCAGGCCGACCTTGAGTACCGGCTCGGCCGTGGCAAGTTCCAGCAAATCGGTAACCCAGCGCGCCTTGTCCGCGGGGACGCCACGCACATAGATTTGCAGATGTGGTGACGTGGACAGCGATTCCGGATCGATGAGCAACCCGGACGACAGCAGCGCATTGTCGACAATGGACGATTGGGTCTTGCCGGCCTGCACGTCGTACAGCAGCACCGGAATCTCCGGCTCCGAGTCGGCAGAGAAGCTCGCCACCGTCCCCTTGCCGAAGCGCGCCGAGATCAGCAGCATCGCCGGTCGTTGTCCCTCCTTGCCGAAATCCAGCAGCCGACCGGTTTCATCCAGGTTGGAGCTGACGAATATCCGCAGGTAGCCATCCTGGTAATCGGAGGCCTCCAGGTCATTGGCACCTTGGACAGGCGTGGCGACCGGACGCACGAAACGGCTGCCGCCGGAACTGCATGCCGACATCAGACCGATCGCGGCCAAAGCAAAGAAGAGTAAGCGCATGATGCTAGGACAGGCGGGAAACGGAATTGATCCATTGACCGCCAACGCAGGCGTCGGGGAGCCACGCGGTCGGTGCTACTCAAACAGCCGGCGCCGACTACGCGTTCGCGCAAATCCGAGGTCGGCAGCTATCGATTGGCCTGCAGCGCAGCCGAACCAGCGCTATGCGGAACCTCGTACCACCCAAGCTTGTCGTCATCCTTGCCTACAAGCTTGGGGGTGAATATTCGACGACTAGTGAATATCGCTGCCTGGACGTCGCCGACGAACCAGCAGCATCGGAATCAGCAACGCGAACAAGGCCCAGGGGTTCCATGCCCCGCCACCGGTGACCGGTGGCTCATCACCGCCGACCGGCGTCGGCGTGGTCGGTGTCGGGGAATCCGGATCGGCGATGGGATCCTCCGCAACACTATCGAGCTGGATCACGTTGCTCCATGGGCTGGACAACGTAATCGGCCCTGCCGGATATTCAGTCTTAACCCGGTAAAAGTAGCTACCCGTGGCTCGGCCCGCCACCGTGGCCTCGATGGAATCAACCGTGGTCAGATCCGCGAAGTTGTTGTTCTCGAGCACGACGTCATCCACGTACCAACCCAGCGGCGTGGAACCAGCACGGTTGTCCCCGCTGTCTTCGATCCGGAACCGTAAACGAATGGTCTGCCCCGCATACTTGTCCAGGCTGAAGGCGTTGTAGGCCAGTGGCTCTTCAGCCAATAGCAGCGCTGCATCATTCGCCAGCTCAGACCGGCTGCCTTGGTTGATCGTCTGCCAGGTGGTTCCATCGTCAACGGAAACCTGCAGTGACACCGTGTCATCCGACTCATTCATGTAGAAGTCGTAGTAGGACAGTGTTGTGCTGCCCTCGGCGGGTATCGCATAAGCCTCAGCTGAGGTCAGCAATGAGGCACCGCCTGCACCACCCTCGAGCAATTCGCCGTGGAACGAGGTCGACCCGCTGTTGGACTTGTTGGTCGAAGTCGACCATCCCAAGCCTGCGGTGCCTTCAATGCTAGACACCCAGCCCCCAATCCCCGACTCGGCGTCATCCTCAATGTATCGCACAAAAGATGTCGCTTCCTGCAGGGTGTCCGGTCCCACGGCGCCGTCTGGACGGGTCCATGAGAGCGTATAGCGGCCATCGGTGTCGGGCTCTTCATAGCCATCTGCGATGGCCAGCTCCGGCGCCAGGATTTCCAAGCCGCAGTCCGGCAGAACGTCCAGTACGACGGTTGCGGTGGGAGCATCCGCTGGCGCAACACCATCCGGAGATAACCCATCGACCGAAAGAACATTCAGCTTGACCGCGTCAGGTAGCTTCCAGTTACCTTCCGGGCCGTCGGGATCCGAGTAGTTATCTACATGGGTGCAGCCATCAAAGGATGATCGGCTGACCGTGAAGGCTGCGTCATCCAGGTTTGGCGAATCGCTACCAGGCGTTGGTGCGGCGTCGACCAGCGTCTGTGCCGGCGGGTTATCGACGCCAGTGTTGCCAAATCCATGCTGTTCATCGGTGTACAGCATTGAAACGCCAGGCTGCCAGGAAGGAGCCCCGCGCTCGCTCTGCCCTCGACTATCGAAATCGAAGCCGATGCGATCCCGCATTTCCAAGTAGTAGGCATGATCGGTGTCCACGCCATCCGTGGTCGACACACGTGTCCAGTTCTTCGGGAAGATGACCGAATGCTCGTCTTCCTCGAAATCGCTGCTGTAAACCACCGTGTCATCAGCGGTGATTTCCACATCGTCAATAAACCAGCCACGCTTCGCGAGACCCGCATCGGTGAAGTATGTGAACCGCAGGATGACGTTCTGCCCCGCGTATGCGGTCATGTCGAACTGATCCTGAATCCATACTGATGCCGGATAATTGTCCTGTAATCGATCAGGATTCGCGACGACGTTGGCGCCGGTACCCGAGACACCGGTAATGCCATTTCCATAGGTTGCGAAACAGCCCGCTTGGTTCGGATTGTAGCCGTTGATGGTAGTCGTCCCATCGGGGGCTTCAGAGGTCAATGACGTCCAGCTCTCACCGCCGTCTGCCGAAACAAGCACGAATCCATAGTCCCAATCCCATTCGATCTCGTATTGAGACTGGAAGCGCAGCATGACGGCTGATGCATCCGGATAGTTCGCGAGCATCGGCACGAAGATGTCCAGGTTGTGTCCCCCTGCAGGCGCACAACCGAAATCGTTCCCCGACCCTGAATACCAGGCGCGAATGCCTGACGTGACCTCATCGATCAGGATCTCGGTGGGCAGACCCAAGCGGTACATATCCGCGTTGTGAATCCCCTCGCCGGCCAGCACATAAGGCGTGCCATCTGGTCGCGTCCAATGAATTTCTCCGGTGTCGTATTTTGATTCTCGGAGCGCGAACTGGCCGGCCTCCATCGGACGCGGCACGATCCAGCCCAGGCGTTGGCGCGCATAACCCGTCATGAACTGGAAATGATCTGAGGCCATTAGCCCCCAGCTACCGTAGGTCGAACGGTTTCCGGTCGAGTAGAAATCCGGCAAACCCAAGGAGTGGCCGTACTCATGGCCCACCACCGACACATGATCAACCGCCGACTCCGGGTTCACGTTATAAGGTCCAACCCGGACATACACCGGAAGCCCGGTATCGGTCGTCGTGAACTCGGCACGAGTCGCATCAGCGTAGTACAGCGGCTCACCAAAATGGCTAATGAGCTGATCGTTGGAAACGTAGCCCGTCAAGCCATCGTCGTCGGTGAAATAGGCGCGCAAGTCAGACTTGTGCGGCCACACGTTGTTCAGACCAGACGGGGTGGTATTGCCGTTGCCGCCGTCGCCCGCAAACATAAGGTTGAAGAAATCGACAACACCGTCTTTATCGGTATCGAAGTCGTTGTAGTTGATATCCGGATCGGCCAGCGATGCGGCGTCGTACACGATCTTCCCGGTTGGACCGCAGGCATCGTCGATACCAAACAACAGGCCCTGCCCTGTCAGCGCACCGGCCAGAGCATGTCCTGACGAGTCCGCGCCGTAATACGCCTGGGTTCCCGGCAAGCGATACCAGCCATCGGCGACACGGTTATCCGCGTTCGACGGAAAGGTCGGTGACGTCGCCAATGTCGTTCCCGTGCATGTCCCGTTGGGTGACATCTCAGAGAACTTATGCGGATAGTTCACATCAAAGGGCACCGAGCCAGCGCCAGGGGCGGGACTCACTTCGCCAATGGGGTGCAACTGGCCGAAAGACATGTCCTGGTAGAGCTGCCATAGCGACGCTCCGGTCTCCTGGGAGTTGACGGCTTCGTCCAACGCTTCGGACGTATGATTGCTTAGGCATTCCGGAAAGGGCTCGCCTGCCCCCGTGCAATGCGTGACGTCCTGGTATTCAACCATCACCACCGGGAACGGGCGATCGCCATACCGTGCCGTGGGCAAGGTGGTGACTTTGGGACCGTGGGTCCGTGCGGTCACGCTGGGGCTGCCGGCCACTTCCACGGTCACCGCTGATGAGATGTCCTTCCAGAAGACCTCGGGATCTTCTTCCAGCGTCATGGCGCGGGCACTGATGATGAGCTGCCCGCTTCCCCCCGCCTCCACCGCGGCAATCGAGTAACGCAGCGGGTTCGATGCCGTACCGTCGCCCGAAGTGGGCGCTGGATTCGACGACAGGTAGACCGCCGAGGAATGCAGCACGACTTCCACAGTCGCGGCCGCAACCGGCGCGTCGCCAGCGGTGTATGTCAGGACAATCGGATACTCGCTGCCCGGCGGCACCCAACCGGCTGCCGTGAAAACCTTGGCAGCTAGTGAAAAACTACCCGTCTCAACCGTGTTGGACTTGAAGTAGTCGCCACCCGCCCGTTCAGACGTGCCCTGGGAGCCGACCGCAGCCAAGCCAAAGGTTGCGGCAAACACAAGAGCGAGCGAGCGCAACACCGGCGCACGACGAATAACATCGATCATCACGTATCCCCAGAATGTGTGACCCCGCCCAGCCAAGTTTGGGACAGGATTCCCAAGTTAAACTAGCGATTTGAAATGCGTAACGTCAAGCGCTTGCAGATCAAAGGGCGAGATTTCCGAGTAAACGTCGTTCGGGTGGCCAGTGCACCCGAGGGTCGGGCTTATGCCCCGATACTTATCCGATAAGACGGAGCTGCCCGCGATCCATCGCATTGCGGACCGGGGCAAAACTGCGCCGGTGAATCGGCGTGACGCCAAGAGCAGTCAACGCATTGAGATGCGCTGCGGTGGGATAGCCTTTGTGCTGAGCGAGGCCGAAGCCCGGATACTGGGCATCCAGAACGGCCATTGCCCGGTCGCGCGCCACCTTGGCGAGTATGGATGCGGCGCTGATCGCCGGTTCTGTGGCATCGCCCTTGATCACCAGCGTGGTGCCGCACCCTAGGCACGGATCACGATTGCCATCCACCAACGCGTGGTCCGGTAGAAACCCCAACCCGTCGACTGCCCGACGCATGGCGAGCAATGAAGCCTGGAGAATATTGTGCGTGTCGATCTCCTCTACGCTTGCCTCGCCAATGCACCAGCCATGCGCGTCTGCACAGATCTGATCATAAAGCTGTTCGCGCCGCCGCTCGGTCAGGCGCTTGGAATCTGCCAACCCGTCGATCAGGCGGTCGGGGTGCAGCACCACCGCCGCCGCGACTACTGGCCCGGCCAGCGGGCCGCGACCGACCTCGTCAACACCCACAATCCACCGGCTCATTGCAGCAATTCCAGAATGGCGTCGGCCGCCTCGGCATCGGCGTCACGCTGTAAGGCGTGATGAACCGCTGCGAACTGACGTGTTTGCGCTTGGGCATAGGCAGGCCGGGTCAGCAGCAGCCGCATGGCGCCGGCCAGCAGATCAGCCGTCGCGGCACCTTGCAACAGTTCCGGAACCGCGGGGTCTTGCGTCAGCAGATTGGGTAACGAGACATACGGCGATTTCAGCATGCCGACATTGAGCAGCAGCCAAGCGGTGAAGGCATTGGTTGCGTAGGCAACGACCATCGGCCGCTCGACCAGTAAGGTTTCCAGCGTCGCCGTGCCAGATGCGATCATCACGGCATCTGCCGCTGCCATCGCCGTTTGCGACTGACCATCGACGATCGTTAGCGAGCCGGGGAAGCCACCAGATAGCTGATCAAGGCGCTGACCGGCTTTGACATTGGCTGCCGGCATGACGCATTGCAGTGTTGGAAACGCGATCTGCAATCGGGTGGCGGCGGCCAAGAATACCGGCGCCAGCCGATCAATCTCTGACCCGCGGCTGCCAGGCAGCAGCGCAATGACGGGTTTGTTCGGGGCCAAACCGAGTGCAACCCTCGCCTCGCGGCGATCTGGGTCTGCTTTGATCGCATCAGCCAGCGGGTGACCAACAAACCGCACCGGGATGCCACTGTCCTCGTAAAACGCTGCCTCGAACGGAAACAACGTGAGCATCAGATCGACAGACCGGGCAATCGACTTCACCCTGCCCTGGCGCCAGGCCCAAACGGATGGACTCACGTAGTGGACCGTCTTGATGCCACGCGCCCGCAGCCGCCGCTCCAACCCGAGATTGAAGTCCGGTGCGTCGATGCCCACCACCACATCGGGCTTGCGCGCCATGATCTGACGGATCAATTGCTTGCGGAACCGGAACAGCCGCGGAACTTCTTTCAGCACCTCGACCAAGCCCATCACCGAGAGCGCGTCGATGCTGGCCAGCGATTCGCAGCCCGCGGCCTCCATGCGAGGACCGGAGACACCAAAGGCCTCGAGGTTCGGCACGCGCTGTTTCAGCGCCGTGATCAGGCCGGCACCCAGAATGTCTCCGGAGGCTTCGCCGGCAATGATGGCAATGCGCATTACGCTCTGGTCGCGCTCATCGGAACGGTGCTAGCGCTGCAATCCGCGCTGTGAGCTCTCGATGAATTCGATCATGGACGCGACATGCGGGTCGTCGCCTTGTTCGCGCAGAGCCTCGACGGCATCAGGCAGCCGCAGTTCCTTGCGGTAGATCGTGCGGTAGGCGTCCTTGATCGAACGGATCGCGTTCTTGTCGAATCCGCGACGCTGCAACCCTCGGCTGTTGATGCCCCGTGGCACGGCCGGGTTGCCATCCACCAGCACGAAGGGCGGCACGTCGCGATCCAGCCCGGAGGCATAGCCGGTGAAGCTATGGGCGCCCAGGCGGCAGAACTGATGCACCAGGGTGAACCCGCCCAGAATCACCCAGTCACCAATGTGCACGTGACCGGCCAGGCTGGCGTTGTTGGCGAAGATCGTATGGCTACCGATCTGACAGTCATGCGCGACATGGCAATACGCCATGATCCAGTTGTCATTGCCGATTCGCGTTGTGCCGTCTTCCTTGAGCGTGCCGCGGTTGATCGTCACGTTCTCGCGGATCACGTTGCGGTCACCGATCAGCGTCCAGGTGTCGTCCGCCGGTGTCGCCGTCATGTCCTGCGAGATTTCGCCGACCGAGGCGAACTGGAAAATCTTGTTATCTGCACCGATCCGGGTCTGCGCACCGATGACGACGTGCGGTCCGATGGTCGTGCCCGCGCCGATCTCCACCTTGGCGCCGATGATCGAGTACGGGCCGATCTGCGCGGTGTCCGCGATCCGCGCGGTGGAATCGACGATGGCGGTGCTATGGACTGTCATCCCACCACGGACTTGGCCGCGCACATCAATGTGGCGGTGCATGCCGTTCGGTCGTCCACCCATGCGCGAGCCTCGAACTGCCAGACATCCCGCTTATGTCGGAGTACCTTGGCTTCCATCATCAGGCGATCACCCGGTGAGACCGGCAGCTTGAAGCGTGCCTTGTCAATGCCCGCGAAATACAGAATGACGCCATCGGACGCGCGCACCCCGGTCACTTCCGAGACCAGCAACCCGCAGGTCTGCGCCAGTGCCTCGAGGATCAGCACCCCCGGCATGACGGGCGTCTGCGGGAAATGCCCAGGGAAAAAAGGCTCGTTATAGGTCACGTTCTTGAAGGTCACGATGTGCGATTCGCCATCGCACTCCACAACCCGGTCGACCAGTAGAAACGGGTACCGATGAGGCACCAGCTTCAGAATGTCATTGATATCGAGTTCACCCGCCACTATCTGTTCCCCGCCCTGTTAACGATGCCGCGGTGACATTACTCACCCGATTCGAGTCGCTTAACGCGCTGCTCCAGCTTGTCGAGTCGACGCAGCCGAGCCACCTGCTTGCGCCACTCCCCGTTCGTCGTCACCGGCCAACCAGACGAGTACGTCCCCGGCTCCTTGATCGAACGACTCACAAGCGTCATGCCAGTAATCATCACCTTATCGGTAATCTCGATATGCCCGGCCACGCCGACCGCGCCCCCGAGCATGCAATAGGACCCGATCGAGGTGCTGCCGGCAATCCCCACCTTGGCCGCGATGGCCGTGTGAGCACCGATCGTCACGTTATGTGCGATCTGCACCTGGTTGTCGATATTGACGCCATCGCCGATTACGGTGTCCTCAAC
>OOGU01000110.1_pt1 | contig 20072 bp, 13 predicted proteins | sample 1670261 | NCBI WGS metagenome assembly OOGU01 (sample SAMEA98137168, study PRJEB22522) | marine metagenome | biome: marine biome; feature: marine water body; material: sea ice | place: Arctic Ocean | collected 04-Sep-2015 | depth 1.3 m
GAATAGCATCTTGAATATGCCACAAACACGATCGTTCTAAAAAAACCTTATCGAAACCCGCTAAATATAATTGTGTGCAGGTGCAAGGCCTGGAGGTACGGTCGTAATGTGATAAAAATCCTGCTTCCTGATTGGCGTGATTGATTCGATGACGGACCGGCAAATTATGTATGACAGTGTACGTAAAAAAAGAAAATAACAACTACCTGTCGAGTACAATGCGTCGGTTTTACGCGCAATCAATTGATTGAGGGGGCCAATCAGCTTTTTCAATCAGTACCTAGCCCTACGTGCAACACCGCGTGAATCAAGCTGCGGGCTTCCTCGATCAGAACGAACACTCCTCTCGAAACCTCGAGCTAGCTGCGGAGCAACAATCGACGATGGTGCTCGATCGGAACACGATCGAAACACGAGCGGAACAAGACTCCACAGAGAATGAGTAAGGCAGTAAGAGGTAGCAACAATAGGCACCCCTTATAAAAATTGCTACACATGGAAAAAGAACCCCCCCTACAAAAATGGCGATGGAAACGAAAAAAAGGGCTCTTGGAGACGAAGACGAAGACGCCGTAGATGGTGGCCAACCAAAAATGAGACTCCAAAGCCGGGCCCCTACTACTCCCTGCAAGAGTCCTCTTGACTGTGTGGCACGTTTCAGTACGGCCCGAGCGTTTCACAAGAATGGTGACAAGTTCAACCCGGACACTTTTGGGAGAAAACAAGAAGAATATCGCCTCCTGAAGGGATTCGATAAATTAAAGGTTGTCGTTGGGCAAACGTTTGATGGTCTTGCTCGCGGCCAAAATCAACAAGCGACAATAAACGAGACCAGTGGCGTCACAATCGACCAGGTTCTATCCCCAGCTGATTATAATTTTTTTGTAGACCCTGACCATGCATTCGATGTCGGATTTTCGGTTCATTCTGAGGAAGGCCGGGAGCTAGCGCTTCGGCGAGGGTTCCAAGAAATTAAATTCTCTCACTTGACATCGTTGTTGAAGATTCCGCGGCGTGCGATAGAGGCCGCAACAACAAACCTTGACCTTCCGGCGCCTTCAATATTAACTCTTCCGAAGAAAACCTTGCCTTCGTTATACAAAAAGGAAGACGAAACGTACGCAGAGGCCCTTGTTCGAGCATTTGAAGCAAAGTTTGTTGACATTGAGACGATGCAACAGCCCTATTCCCCTTGTCGGCTGTGGACCGACAAAGCACGGAAGGAGGCAGGGATTAGCAAGGATTCCAAATTTACAGCGTGGTGCTGTGCCTATTTTGCTGTGCGCGAGATCATCAAAGGCGATCCAAAAAACATCAACGATAAGTTAACTAGTCTCCGAAAACTTGGAACCGAGAGCAAACCCTCGAACATGAAGGGAGGCTGGTCCGATTTAGCTTCTAGTATAGCTACTAGATATTTATAGTCAATTCGAAATAACAACTCGTTCTAGTCAATTAAAAATATAAATTTAAATAATTAAATTATCTAGCTGCCACCCTTATTCATCGTGTCCCATTGGGTATCGGTATCAAACATCCAGAAATCCCACAGCGGGTCACGGCCATTGTTGTTGCGGCGCTTCTCGCGGGAAATCTTTTCTGCCTCGGCAATGTAGAGAAGCAAATTCGAATATTCAACCCAGCGACCAATGTTGCGAATCACGGACAAATCTGCTCCGCATCTTCTAGCCCACTGTGCCGCCGAACGTCGAATCGAGTGACTAGAGCAGGGAGTCAATCCTGCAGCCATAAATAGCTGCTTGAGGTCCTTCATAAAATTAGTGGAAGTGACTGATTGAATTATTGGTCCAGTCAAAGGCTCTCCATCTTTCGAACGCAGGGACCATTCCTTGAAAACCCAGTGGACAGGACAGTAACGCAAGTCCTGTGGATTTGCGTAGAGTCGGATACGATACTCAGGGCACTGAGTCTTGTGCCACGAAGGGCGGCCTTTCCAGTCCTTCCAAACAAGGACTATAAAGCGAGGCAGTCCATCTGGAAAGTAATCTTGTGGGTCTGTTGGGTATTCAACCTCTTCGATGATTGGGCAATATTCGGTAACGTCCGAGGATCGTCCGATGACTGCAAGGGCTACAAGTAGACGAGACCAAGTCCTCACCCTCTTCGACTCGGAATGGAATACCTTGCCACTGAAATTTGCAAGGTAAAGGGCTGGCAAATCTTCGTCCAAGTTGAGAACCTTTGCTCTTTTGGGGTTATTTCCAGCCTTGAGAGCCTCCATCAGCTTCGCCGTGTCCGCGTTATTCTCGTATGCACCTGACCTGAAATCTTTGAGTGTGCCGCTTATAGCGCCTAGGCGACCACGGACTGCGTTGAACGCGCTCTTTCGTCCGTCAATGCCCAGATCCATTGTGTCGCCTTCATCCGACATATGCATGATGTACGCCCCAACCAAAACATGAGAGGTCTTTAGTAACCTTTCTTTCTGTCCAGGCTTTGGAGTTTGGATCCGTTCTAGGAATCTTGCATATGGTGCTTGCGGATGGGCTTTCAAGACGTAGCATTCGAAGTTTCCCTGATTTTCGACACGCCAAGGCTCGGAATTTGCACACCGTGGAAGGTGTCGAAGACGTTCTTGAACTTTTTGCAAATGGTTATCAAGTTCTACATGTTCAGTGTCGGAGTCGATGAAGCCTACGTCTCTGCCAAAGCGATGGACACGTGAGTCGACCAGCTTCTCAGCTTTTCCCGTATAAACTCCAATATCGCTCGTCACAGAAGCCCTCCAGCGTTTCGTCACTTTGTCCAAGACACGATGGATTCTAAACTCAGCAGATCCAAAGATAGGTTTGGCCTTTTCTTTTTTCTTGGCTGGGGCCTTGGCCTCCTTCACTTTCTGTAATTTCCTTTTGGGGGGCTTCTTTGCAGGCGCCTGTTTTGTTTTTGATGTCGCCATGGCAGGAAAGCTGTTCGTTCGAGAAAGAAATGAGAATGTTACACTAGTGTGACGGACTAATACTACTAGTCTGACGGCTACATTAGCATTTTCCTACTTAGCTCTACGAGGATCCTACGACAAGTACTCGAAAAAAGGCCTTGGCGCGAATTTGGAATTTTCCAGTTGAAAGAGCTCGCCGCGAAACGTGGATTTCCGGTGAGAAAACCGTTAATCAGTGGTAATCAGGGGTCAGTCAATCAAGATTTGGGGGTGACCAACACCTGTACCCCTGACATGCAACAAGCGGCTCTACTAGTTTCCAGCTGAACTCTACCCCGGCACTATCTCGATGTTTCAATACTTCATCAGAGAGCTTACGCGCCCCGGATAACTGGACCATTGGGTCCAACCAACTGAGTATAGTTACTAACTAACTAAATAATTTGTTATAACCAACTAAATCTGTTGTCCACCCAAGTTCAGCCGCGTACACGGTTTCCATGTTGGTTCTGACGATTCTGTTAGTCGGCAATAACCAATATAAGCTTAAGCACACTTTTCCCTATTGAATCATCAAACTTTGTTATAAGTATTCTTATTTATTGTTGTATGCTCCGGGTTTCGTTCTGTTTGGCTTAAATCCTTTGAATTTATGTATCCCTATTCCCTTTTAGTGTGCTTTCCTTATAATTATACGGTGCATGTAGGTAGCGGAATCTTCCCTTGTTTCTCTCAATTCGTCTTCTTACTGCCTAATTGTCTTGTATGTTTATTATTTGCAATTCAGTGTCCAACTCAAATTGTTTATGTTATATTCCGTATAAATATATAATATCTACACATAAGTTTTGTGTTATATATCCTCATTTGTGTTCTTTACCCCATATTCTTATTTAAGAGCGCCTCACTGTGAGTGCGTAGTGAATTTTGGCAATTTGCATCCACAGTTCTCGTTTTGTCCATTCTTTATCTTGGTTCTCTCATTTCGCAATACCAATAAATCCCTAATCAGTTTGTTATATACTAATTTTGTTCTTGTGCTCCTTTTCGTTTTATCCTTTCTACTTTGCGTCTAGTAAGTACTCTTACACATTCTTTGGTTCCCCGATTTAGTTTACCAAACACGATATTTATCTACTGATCCGCCTAATTATTTCGTCGTTGATTTTGTACCGCACGCTACACCTTTTCCTTTCTGACGGATAGCCCTTTTCTACTTCTCGCTCACATCTTGCTTACAATTCTTTCCTATCCTCCTTTTTCATCACCATCGGATGCCAACATTCCTATTCATGCTCTCCAAGTGACTCCTCGGTACCAAACATTGGTTGTCTCGGATCTTCAATTTGATTCATTCGCCTCGTCGTGCTTCGTTGGGAAACTGTGGTGGATTGGTCCCCTTTGTACTTTCAGTTCTCTGGGCACCGTCAGCATTGTGCGGTGCTCGACCTGTCATTACTGGGCATCCCGGTTCATTCATTTCCATTCGACTCGACTGCGCGTCTTGATTACTTTGTCGGTCTTCGCCTCCTCAATTATTAGGACCACCGCTGGATCTGCGACCTCTTTTACTGTTGACCTTGACCTTCAATTCTTTTCATTCGCCCCGGCGTGCTTCGGTGGGAAACTGTGGTGGATCGGTCCCCTTTGTCGATTCAGTTCTCTGGGTACCGTCAGCATTGTGCGGTGCTCGACCTGTCTTTACTGGGCATCCCGGTCCATTCATTTTCTTTCGACTCGTCTTGGTGTTTTGATTACTTTGTTGTTCCCGAGTTTCGACTTGTGTTCTTCCACCGAAATCCTGTCTACAAACCTTCTGCTATTATCTCATTGTTCCTGCTGGTGTTGCCGTCATGAGAGTCAAGGTCGATTTCCTCGACGATCCCAAATCATCTGCAGCTTTGAGTTTGGGTGATCTCACATTTATCATCGAGGAACCTCGGTCTTCCTTTTTCACACCTGCCTGCAAACACAAGGACTCTTCATCATCTGTATGTTGGGAGCGTTGGAAGCATATTCAGTGTTTCCACTTCGTGTACGCGTCACCCCGTCAAGCCGCACTCTACTCCCGGCTTGATGTTCCTCATTACTCGGAAAGTGCCGTCAAGATGAAGTCAGCGATTGCTGAATTCGTTCAAGCTCATCCTGGCCTAGATTGTTTATCCCACCATCATCTTCCTCATGAAAATTCCATAACCCCCTTTCTTCTTGTTTTCAATTGTCTTCCGCCAGCTGTTGAAACAATATACTCCACAATTGATTGGGAGTGCATCGCAAGAACACCCTACTCCCAATTCGAGCAGGCCGCCAAGGAATCATTTGTCTCTACATCGGGTCCGCCACGCCAGTTTTTGTTTTCAGACTTTGGACACACATCTGGTTTGAACCAGTCCAGGGATGATGATCCGTCCGGAATGCCTCGACCCGCTGTCTTAAACGGTACTTCTAACCACGCCCGGCTTTTTGTGCAAGTTACCGCACTGGCCATCTTGCTTGCTCCTAGTCTTGGCATCCCCTCGGATTCTGTATATGTTGATCCTGATTACCCCGAACGCCACCATGAATTCCAAGAAGTCATTCATCCTGACAATCGAGTCGAGGCCATCCGAATGGCTATCATCAGCTCCATGCTTACGTGTGGGTGTCATCGCGATAATAACAACTGCAGCACCATCCCTGGCATGATGCTTGTACTTGTTCTTTCAAGATTTGTTGCTATTAACGACGTTCCTTGTCGTAGCTCTGTTATCACGTACTCGCGCAAGATAATTACCTCGTACGGCCGGAAGACGACTACCCCCTTTTATGAATGTCTCAATGATTTGATTACCTATTACCAACTCTCTTCCAACCTTTCACGCCGGTTTATCGGACACGATCTCTTTATCAAGCCCACTGCTCCTTGGAAACCCTCGCAGACCCAAAGCGAGATCGACTTTGGCATGTTCCTGACTCCCTGTCATTTTCACCTCCACCATTATCTTTCCTGCTTCATTCATTTCTTGAAAGAGCTCCAAAATCATCTAGGGTTGGGTTACGTCGAGATGGCGTGTTTGGTGTATTGCGCCAACTTAAAAGAAACTCCTCTTTTCTTTGTTGAAACAGCGCGTGACGTTTTGTCTCTCAAACCTTCCGATGAGAAGTTGCGTACCTGGGGCCGAGGCATCGGATTTGGTTACGGATTTTATCTCAGTATTTGCCAGCGTCGGTTTTTTTTGAAAAGCAAGTACTCAGAACAGGGGTTCGATTTCAAGTCACCGGGCAGTCGGTACCAATACAGTGCTTCCACAGCAGTCCTTGGCTACTCCTCATTTCGGTCTCACGTGATATCTATTGTAGGCTGCTGTTTGGAAGTTTGGCAATCGGATCCTACTCGACCTACCCATAGGGCCAAACGACAATCCTGTTTCGCCGATTTGAGAGACTTCCTTCAGTCTAATTTGGACGGCTTCGGCTACTTGAAGGTTCAACATCTGATAATGGTTGCCTCACCCATTGGTCTTCTTCCTCTCTGGGTTTCATCCATGGCCAGTCTTGAATACAACGGGCGCACATTCACCAAACTTTGTGCCGCCTATGGTGTTGCTAAGACTGATATCAATCTCTCTTTTGCCCGCAAGTATCTAACTGCTGCTTCTTCTGCCATTGGCGAATCATTCTCGGTAACGGAGAACTGTATCTGCAAGTTCGCTCGGGATACTGTTAAAATGATCGACAAGAAGATGGTTAAGGGTCAGTCTGCTTCCAAAAGCAATTTTTCGGACACGGTGTTTAATGAACAATGTTTTTACTTCCCGGACAAGAACGGTTCCTGTCTGCGCATTTTCATGTCCGATGGCAAAAGTTCAACACTTACTGGGGCTTTGTTCGAACGGTGGATTGTCTCACATGATTGTCCCAACCACTTTGTTTCAACCACACAAGTCCACAAGTATGTTCCAGTTGGCAAGTCTATCACGCACATACCGTTGAAGTTCGAACTAGCTCGCTCGCTCTCCCGTGGCAATCCCCTACCTAACTTGTCGCGCTACAAACAACGCAACATTGATTACCTATTTCTTCGCAGCCCGGTGGTGTCAGTATCCAAATGGAATGTGCTACGTGGACAGGGAGCTACCAGCTTGAAGGAGATTGATTGCGATGCTAACAATGTAGGGGAAGATGACGGCGGTAACGAGGACGAGGGTATAGCCAAAGAGGACGCGGCAGAGATGTCGGACTCGCCCCGAAATAATTTAGTGCCCATTGATGACGGCTTTATTCGGGTTGCAGTTTTGAGGAAAACTGTTGGATTGGGCGAAGATTTGGAGGTTCAAGCGTTGAGTAAAAAATCCCCAGCATTTTCGGAAGACGGTTCTTTGAATTGGCTCGACAGGAATAGAAAGAGGGATGGATCATTTTCTCTTTCCTTATCTGACGATGAGTCCGAATGCGACTCCAACTACGGCTCAGACTTTCTAACTCTACCTGCGGGTACTTTTCCATCCGGCGGTATATCCAAAAAAAGGACTGCCTCTCTTCATCGCACTGGTTGTCATAAGTCTTCGAAGCGCAACGACACCTTTTCTTTGGGTTGCTTTCTCCACGTCACACGTTCCGATGTACAGGGGGGCTATTTACCTCCCTCCTTTCCCGCGCGTTCATGGTGGTTGCACAGGGTCGAGCACAAGCAATATTACCGCTTGGACTCAAGGAATTTGATTATTGGGATGCTTCCGTCCATATCTTTTCGAATCAGTGACTATCTACCCTGGTCCAAGAACCGACTTTCTTACGTGTTCATCGAAGAGGATCCTGGGTTGACCTTAAACCTAATGATACTCCCACCCACCCTACCTGGTTTGACAGTCTTACCAGGACATTCCTTTCCAATCTTCCATACCAAAGCAAATGCTTTATTCTATGGCCGTCTCACCATTCTACTGACCGTTCTTCATTCATCCTTTTTTTCAACGGTCATCCGTGTGTCACAAAAAAATGGAATGAGTCTTCGTCCTACGCCAAGTCCCACCTACATCCTACTGACAAGTCGGAACCGACTTCCATTCGGTTTCCTATATGTCCAGGAGAATAACGCCATGTTCGGTTTTTTGGATACGAACTTCTCAATTGTGAAGGACAGTATCATCAAGTATAGTTAGTAACCGGTGCCAACTGAATTCCATTTTTTGCAACTTTCCACCTCATGTTGTAGTTTATCCTAGTTCATTCCTGTACTACTTCTTGCTAAAAGAAGTGGTCCTATTGCTATCGCAATTGCTGTAATTTGAGTGTTTATCACCTCTAGATCATTTCCACTATTTGTTATAAACTATTACGTACTCTTCCTTTTCTTTTTGGTTCGGACATTAGTTTTTCGACAAAGATGCACGGATGTGCGACTCCCTTCCTGTCGACCCAAATGGAGGTGGAATAATCAATCAACCTTATTTTCATTCCCAAATTCAATTTACCAGAGTAAAGCGGACTCCGTTTTGAAAAAAACCTCTTGTCGAATGCCGGTTTTCTGTAGGAAGATCTCAAAAGCATTGTCGACACACCATCGGAGACCTTAATTGTAAGTGTTGGATATTTGGAGTAGGTACCATGCCACGTTAGTTCGCATATCTCCAAGACGGGTTTGTATTCATTCAAAACCAAAAGTGCTCGCATTGCCTGGTCGTCCTCCGTGCATATTTGTCCAGCGTAAAACTGCACGCCTTCACCGTCTATCGCATTAATGTCATTATTGTAGGCTTCGGCCCCACCAATGAGATATTTCACTGCATGTGGTGTAACAATCATGGTGCCTCGTCTCGATTTTCGTTCGATTTTTAACGACAATAATGACATCTTTGTTTGTTGTTATTTTCAAAATTGATGTTACCACTCGTAACGGTCGTTTCCTATTTCAAAATCAGGATGTGTATGTGACGTCATTTGCTAATATTCTGAATATTCGCACGCTAGAATAACGAATTCCAGCTGTGGAGTATGTGAATTCGACTCTTCGCTCATAAAGTATCATGTTAACACACCTCCTTTTAGAATACATACCTTTCAGTTTCTGTTGTACGCATTCATTCGATCTTTCCAAAAATGGATGTATCCAACGTCGCTAATTATGTCACCCGTAGCCATACTCACCGAAGCTATCTTCCTACCAAAGGTGACACGACAATAACGGATGCTGTGGATGCACCAATTACTCGGAAGTCGGAGCATGGACAAACTAACTCATGTTTAGTCACACCCTCGGAGATTAGTAAACATGAAAATCGATTGAGTACAGCCTTTGTTGTACGCCGACCGTCTACTGCCCAACTTTTAACTACACATCAAAAAGCAATAAAGGATTGGCATAGGAAGAGGAAAAAGAAACTAATGGATAGAAGGAGAACATCCCTAAACAAATTGGGGTTTTCTATAAATAGCAGTCATCAGTACGAAGGGGTAAACGACTGTAACCTCACAGCTACGTTCTTTTTACCTACCTCTACAAACAAGCAAGTGACCAATGATTTTCACTCATTGAAGATTCGTCGGCTGGAAACAGGGGGATCTTGGTTCGATTATGTTGTTCCTGGTGGAGTGATGCGGGATTTTTTGATGAATTTTAAAACAGGAGACTTCTATCAAAAAGTAAAAAGTCTAATGCAAGTCATTCCTGGTAATTCGGGTACCTCCTATTATCAGTTCCATTGGATGACGACAAAGAAGATGTACAACGATACAAATATATATGACTGGAGAGACAACGAGCTGATGGAGACTGCAACGAGCTACTCTTTGGAAAGTATGATGCATCAAATCATGGATCAGTTAGCATCTACGGGGGATATATTGTTGGAGGGGGAAGAAACCTGTTGGCAATTTTATCCGAGCCTAGTCTTCACAAAGGGACCGGCTTCACACCAGAAACCTCATCTTGATTTTCCTAGAGCAGATTGTATGAGGAAGGGAAGGGTGCCCTTCGTTTTGCATCTTCCACTTTGCGAGGAGGGACTAGCGCTGCAGATATGGAGTACATGGGGAGGAAACGGAACGAAACATATTCTTCCCAAACTGATCTTTGTCCCCTTTGGCTGTGCCTTGTTGTTACGGGCGGATATATATCACGCAGGATGCTACGGAACGAAAGGAAACTTGAGATTGCATGGGATGATCCTGCCACCGGATCTTCCTAGAAATACAAGATCACTACAGCACCTTCGGGAAGGAACCAATACAGCTTTTCAAGATCTACGAAGAGTAAACCCGACGTTCGTACTCGACTTGCTTGCTACAGAGAAGAACAAAAAGAAAAAGGATCATTATATTTCACTCCTTCAGAAAACAATTGTTACACCCATGTTTTGGGTTTTGGATCCATTGTCGAACATTCATGTAAATTGATACACGGGTCAGGCACACTCTATTGCCCTCTACTTGCCCATGAGTGGGATGCAGAGGTACCCTTCATCTGCACACGTTCACAGGTACCACACAATGCCCACCGCCTAACATCTGGGGCAGTACCCCTGAACATCTGGGTGAACCATGATTTTCGAGACATCTTTGCAAAGGGCATAATGTGATTTGCATATGCGACGCTCGAACCCTTCGTGAGGATTAGGTGGATGACGGAAGGTCCTTTCCCCCGCTGTTGTTTCAATGATGGCATCTGTCATGATGGAGTCTCAATTGTTAAGATAAGATCTTGACGAACGAATTGGTTGCACTGTGATCGCAGTACCTCATGCGATCTTTTCTACGCTTTGCACCATTGGTGACGTATTTTGCATTCGTCTCCTACGCGGAACAGTTCTCATGATCTGTTCTTTGCTTGGCAACATCCACGACTCTTCCAGTGTTCCTAAATTTTTGCGTAAGTATCCTACATTCCAACGAGAACACCTTCTTGACCGCATAGTCACCGCCCTCATTTCCGCAGCAAACACCTACTGGAAAAGATCGCCTTAGTCTATCACACTCGTAGTACACCAAGAAAACATTCACGATGAATATCAATCCAAAGGATGTTCTCATAGGGGGCAATAGAGTTAAGTATTATGTCGAGGATTACTGCAAGAATTATCCTGACGACCGGGGACATCAGAGGATTCATGCCGAAGACGTGGTGAGACCAGGTAACCACAAATGGGCGGGTGAAGCGGAACATAGCAAATGGAGTTCCAGTTTCTGGATGGGTTCGGAGTTGAACAACGACAGCCACATCTCCTATGAAAGAAGAGCCCCTACATACGGAACATGTGCGGAATGCTGGGCGAGTGGTCCCAGCTATCAACCATGCGAAGAATGTGGCAAGCGTCCATACATGCCTCTAGAGTTGAGAGGCTATATCATTGATTCGCAAACGGTTGGCGAAAAAATGAATAAGCCACATCACACGGCGAGAGCTGGACTAACGTATAACGAGACTAGGACAGATACGATGAAATTCGACCGGCCCAGGATTGAAGAGCAGTTAATTCAGGACTTTGAAAGGGAGAATCCACTCATATTGGACGACTTCGTCAAAAAGGAGAAGACACATGCAATCCGTGAACTAATCAAGAACTTCTTCAAAGAATATGATGATTTGATGAATCAGAAACGTATTCGACAAGAACGGGAGGGTTGGGGATGGCATTCGAAAAACCAGCAAGAGAACACAATGTCAGGGGAGACGGACGAAAACACTAAAAAGAAAACCCGCCGAGATGATACAACCGATAAGGTATGAGAATGCATTGTTGATACGATGAGAGATCCGGACCTGCTGGGCGACGTCCCTTTATTTTGTTAATTGATAACATTATTAGATATGTTTAACTGAGACTTGTTGTGTCTGATCTAACCACAAGGAAAACCACGGCTTACAGAGAGGATTACTAGTAATAGGTGAAATAATACTATATTCCGTATTAGATTACCCGGGCAGCGGAATATTGTTACCACACGGTGGTACTCAAAATTGTAATAGCGTACGTTTCTAACTAGTGGTAGATGTCACGACCCAGTGGTCATTTACGAGTAGTTGTGATCCATTCCCATTATTCCAAGATCAGCTACTTCCGAAAGACTCATACTTTCTACCGAATCATTCATCGAATCGTTGCTAACGAGGGTCGTATCGTCTGACTTGGAGTCCGCCAGGTACAAGGATTCTTCCTCGCCAGTGCATTGTTTGTCTTCATCAGGATCGATGTATGCCTGGCAAAGATGCTCGCAGTCACCATTGTTATATAGGTCTTCTCCCCAATCCATGAACTTGGAGGCCCATTCTGTCTTTCGGTCTGCAATTACAATAACTTTGTGCAAGGGAATAGAACTGGTGAGGATAGAGTTAAGTTTACCCTCCTTCTCCTTTACTTCTTCGATTCCCACCACTCCATGAGATATAGACTCGATCATAATTTGTTCGAGGGTGGGAACACTGCGATGGGTTGAACTTTGCTGGAAACTATGTTCATGACGAGAAATTAGTTTGGAAGACTCAAACATACCCTCTGCGAATGTTTCATATCCACAACAATGAACAAGCGCCCAGACTTGGTCAAAACCAAAAACACGATAGAACAACAACAACTTTCCTGGTACGTTCTGGATTGTTGAAGTTTCAGAGTTAAACCACTCTATCATTGCCCAATCGTACCATGGTTCTCCTCTCTTGGTGTAATGTGGGTGAGCACGTAGTGCCTCTTTGAAACCGTCCTTGCAAATCTCTGTGTATATCTCTAACACGTCCCCATCTATCATCTGGTTTTCTGTCCTCAACCATTTCAAAAGGTAGGGGTCGATAACACGCTCGAACCGATACTTGTTCTGACGTTGGTTGACAAAAATACATTCGCCATCCGTCAGCCGGAACAACCATCTTGGCACTTTGTAACGTAAGCGGTAAGGACCTAGCTCTTCGGCTGCCAAGTTTTCATCAGCTGGCTCTTCACGTCGAGTATCACCAAAAAGATAGCCAAAAATACGATTGGATCTGTCCAACAACATAACATCCTTGATTCGGGATGTGGTTTGTTTCAAGAAGGTGGCCTCGTCTCTTTTCTGTGCTGTTTTTGCCGGGAATTTGGCCCAATCTTTTAACCCACGTTCCCCCTTGCCGGCGTTGTATTGCCGAGGGTCGCCGTATTCTTGATATGTGTGGGTAGAATGTAAATGAGAATGACACTTGCACGTACGGGTATCGTTGGTATTGTGACCCCGGTATACGAACTGATCGAACATCTCTATCATGCGGCGTGTGGCAACATCAAGGACCGCCATATTCTGGCGTTGATGCGGCTCCAGAAGATATGAATAGTGGCAGAAGGCGTGCCAGCCAAGGCATACCTCGAGGAACATTTTGAAATCAACGACGCGGTCGCAGAGAATAGCCGACGTTTTTCCATTCTTTCCAACAGTTTTCTTCTGCTTTCCACCGCCGATATCTTTTGAATCAGCAGTGGTTACATTGGGAACATACCCATGCTTGGGAATGAAGTCGATCCCATGTGTTTTCTGGTTCTGCTTCCTGTAAGTACCCTTTTTGTATTCTAAGAAGTCTATCCAAAATTGTTTGTCTTCTAAAACAAAGATGCCGTCCATTATCTGCTGGTGATAAATTGGATTGTACAGATCATGTGCAAGCGTGGGTGAATGCAGACGATCACCCGGAAAAAGTTTAGCGAGATGCTCCTCGTCATTCCGATGTTTCCAAAACATATGACCTATACTTTTCCAAATGGACCGCATCACCGAGCCGAGTTGCAATGGATCAAGGGCAACATCTAGAACAAAATGAAGCTGAAAACGTTTCACTATGTTCACAACAAAGGAGAAGGCTTCTTGAGTGTCCGGAAACACCAGTGGTTTCTTATCCTTGACGGTAGAGGATGGTAACGGTTGGTCTTCATCAAGAATGGATATCCTTCTGTCGACGTTGGCTTCCAGATTGGCATCACCACCTTCGTCTTCCCCCTCCTCTGCCGCTTGTTCGTTCACCGTAACTTCTGGATTAACTGGGGACGAGGAGGATTGGGATTCAGTCAATCGGTATTTTTCCTGCTGTTTCGACATTACTGTCTTTGCCAGTTCCTCCCCCTCTGACGTATGGAGAATCACATAACAGGCAAAAAGAACTCCCACATGTTCGGAGGCTGTTAGAAGAGTCAGACGACTGAAACCGCGATGATAATTCAAGCGAGGCTGATGGTACCTGGCACTGGAGCGTAGTGTATGTTTGCTGAGTACTTTCTCCACGAGAGAATCCAATTTGTCGGAATCTGTATCGGAAAACGGATGAAGGAAAGCTTCCGCAATGTAAGTAATTTTGCCAAGTTCATCGAAATGCATTGCATCATCAACGGTTGCACGGTACACTCCAAATGGATTGTCTCCAAAGTCTACCAACCAGAAGGCATTTTGCACAGGATAGGAGGCATACATTTTGTAAAGAAGAGCACGTGCTATCTTTACCTTGTTCTTCAGGAAGGTAAGACAATCCTTCATCTTCATCTTATTGTATCGCAAATGTATGCAGAGATCACGGAAGTTAGACCAACTCTGGCTCGGGATGTAACCTGGATTGAAACTTTCATCGTGACCGAGGATAATGTTCTCCCCTTCAATAATGAATTTGACCAGCCGTTTGATATGATTTGGGTCAACCCATGTACAGGAGTGGGAAGCATCAGATGAATGTAGGGCTGACGTCAAACAGGCCCTGTGAAGTCTTACAGCATTCTTGTGTGACGGCATTCGAGCGCAAATCTTGTCGCTGCTTTCCTGATCACCCAGTATCAGACTGATAACAAAATGCACTCTCATCCTCTTCTTGTATCCACCAACACGAACGTCCATTGTCGGAGGATTTTGTTGGAGATGTACCAACTGTTCCAGGCCAATTCTTAGACCCTCATGATACAGGCGATTTTTTTCCTCGGAGGAAAGACCCTTACCACCCTTGCCCACATCGGGTATCATGAACATGTGACGCCAGGAGGAAGATTTCTCGCGGACATCTGTCTTCGGAAGTAGTATGGCAATCATCCAGGGCCCAAGAGAATGCTTTTGATATACATCTACACCAGTGAAGTCGTGATACAGAGCACATGGCATGAGCAGGTCCTCAAGTGGATTTAGTCCCATTTTCAAAACAGTTCTTTGGTACCAAGGTGAATTCATAACCTCGGAATACTGATCCGACGGATTTTCGCACACCTTTGGATGGAACCAATTCTTTTGATCGGTGTTAACGTTCAGTTTGTTAACATTTCCATACACGGTGAAGTCATCGAGCATGTCCTGGAGCTGCGCAAGGAGATCAAATACAAAAACTGTAAACTTGCGCGGAGGATGCCCCTTTTTTTGTGGAAAGTGAACGTCGGTAGACGTGATGGCAATGTCAGGAAATTTAAGACGTAAGCGAGAAAGAAAGGTTTCCCGTGTCGAAACCTTCTCGAGATCCAGATGGCCGAGTTTCACATCTTTTTTGATGTGCGCTAGGACATCATCGAATAGACCCAACCTACACCCGGTACTGGAGAACAATGATAATAATTTGGCCATACTCTGTTCCTGGCGTGAAAAGTGTTTGTGATTATACTTCTCGGCTACCTCCAACTCAATGGAAACCTCCGTTGACCCAAGAGGAGCACCGTTGGTGTTTACCGTAAAGTCGTCTGTTACAGCAGGCTGATAGGCCGGGTCTGCGAGTGAGGCTGGATTATTGGTAGATTCCAATATTGAGGGGGGGGATAAGCCAGGAAACAATTCGTCGGTGATTGCGTCCTTAACTCCTAACTCTGAACCAGAATCTGGATCATCCATGGTAAACGTATGGTCAGATGACTGGTCAGAATCGTCATCATTGTAGTCAGAATCAGCAAGGAGGATTTGCGATTCGACCGACAAGTGGCGGCGGACAAAATCAGGATTCATTTCTGGTTCAGACAAATCATCAACCAGCGGATCAAACTGGAGGTCGTCTGGACCGTTAGAAGAGTCAAGCATGTCATTCTTGAAAGAAGTACGAAGATTGTTGGAGGAACCAGAACACTGAGGATAATGCCGTTTGATCGATTTAACTGTTTGAACAACTCCACATCTGGAGCAGGTAACGTTGGAACTGGACTCCCGTTTCTTTGAATTGTTACTACGGCGAACATTACGCGACGAGGACATTATGGGAATGCTTCCCTAAAGGTATAGTGGGCTGTGAGAAGCAAAGAAAAAGAAACTAGTCGATAATGTGAACGGATCGCACCATCAAGATAAAAAAGGAGAAACAACCAAAGAGATGGAAAATTAATTTAAAAAAAAAAACGAGGAGAAGACAGATAAACAATGAAAAATACCACATAAAACATTCATAAAGAACAGAGGTGCCTGGGTGAGACTGCAAGGAGAATATGGAAAATAAATGAAAAAGGAAATAAGGGCATAATTCATAATATTGGACAGAATTAGGTGGGTTACAACAAATATTAGGTGGGTAGATACAAAAAATTGGGTGGCTTGTAGTTGACGTATTGTAGCATGTTAATAAGCAGTGACTATTAGAACATGAGCCAGCAGGTGGAATACAAGTACGTCGCTAGTAGAAATATAGTAGTCAATCATGCATTCGAGGGCGGGGGGGAATGAGAACGGAAACAGTTCGGCCAATCCATTATTATGATATATGTCCATATATACAGCAGATTCGCGAGGAATTACGCCAACCAGGCGAAAATTTAATTGTGCGAAATAAATATATAGGCGTGAGAACCGACCTGCGCGTGATAAGGAGGGAAATAAACCTCATGAAATAAAAAAATTGTTGCTGCCGCTAGGTGGGGCTGAAAATACGAGAGAAAGGGGCGAGCAAACAACCAACAATGTGGTGACACAATCAGATAAAACGTGCCAAAACAAAAGAACAAAGATGAGTGCACTAGCACTACTAACGGAAACAGCAGAGGCGAAGGAAAGTCGGGCCCTGAAATTGAAAACAGATATGTTGCTAGTAGAGGTTTGGGCAAGAAATAGTTTGTATCAATTCGCTCCATTCATTCCCCACGCAAAGAGTCTAGAATACAAGAGCGACTTTTACAAGATCTTTATTATGGAGTACGGACGGGAAATAGCAGGTACAATGTCGGACAAAGTGCTCAGTAGAACAACGGCGGAAAATCCATATCCGGAGAGTGAACGAGCAACTTACTTGAAGGAGTTATGGGAACTTTCAAGGAATAGGATACGGCACGCCCTCTCCCAAAAGCGCACTGCAGTAATGAGTGCAATGAAAAAATCGTACCTAGGTAAATAAACGAGAGAGAAGGATGCGAAAATTATACCTTTGCGAGTTTTGGAGTTGGATACCATGAAGTATGCTAACCTGTGTCTGGTTGCGAATTGCAACTCCGTACGTAAAAACAACAGCCCTATGCAAACAGTGCCATGAGAAAAAGGCGGAAATGACAAGCTTCGAATGCTATAATATGAGAGTGGCGAATCCAAAGGCGTACATCGTCTTTTACGACAATTTCTTAAAAATAGCAGCAGGTCAGACATGCTGGAAAGAAAATATGGAAGATGGCGCAGAGGGAAATTTGGAGGCCTTTGCAACACCAGCGGTGGAAGCATTTGCACTCCTGTGCTTGGAGAATAACGAACAGGATTGGTTGCATGAGGCAAAGGTTCTACGAGGAGAAGAGTAAGTAAGAAGAGCGGGAAGAGAAGAAGCGTATCTTTGCAGTTGAAAGAACTAACAAAAACAAATTCGAATATAGATACAACTGTAAGAGTCAGTTAATAGAGGAAGAACGCGGAGAGGCAGGAGTGGCTTTGGTGGATTTAATTGTGGGGGACATGGAGTTCGACACATCCAAAGTTGAAAAGTTAGAAAACACTAGAAATGGTGGTTACATGCTGACAACGGAGAATGAAGGTTACGACTCGGCAAAGGAGGAGAGACTGAGAAAGGAGAACACCCTGGTCCATAGAGGTATACACCCATTGTTCGATAAAACTGAAGAACAGCTACGAGAACACGACAATAAAATCGCGAAAGAATCACAGGAACAAAAAAGGAAGGCAAGAGCATTGGCAGGGTTCAGTACACAAGCAGAAACAGGGGGAAGCGACGATAGTGATGAAGTGGTCGTTGTCTATGGATCAGCAAAGAAAAGGCGATTCAAGATTTTCACGAGAGAAAACACAGGAAAGAAAAAGTATGGAGGGTGGAGTGAGGAAGGAATTGATAAGATGGAAAGATTGGTAAAGGAAATAAGAATGGATCGAGGAGAGGACCCAGGAAGTGGGAGAGTGGAAACATCAGGTGCAATGAGAGACAAGTATTGGAACTTCGAGAGGGCGTACTATGTGTGGACAACAGAGTGTGTTGGTGGGCACAATTCAAGCAAAAAGAGAAAGGGGCAACAACCGCAGGTCAAGGAACGTGAGGATAACGCAATTGCAAGTCTTGACAGCTACAAAAGAAAGTGGTTGAATAAAAAACAAAGGAGAGAAGAAGAACGAGGTTCGGTATGAAAAGGATGTAGTAGACCAGGAGTAAATCGAGAGGATGAATGGAATGGTAGAGCAATAATGGATGATTGAGAAGAAAAATAAAGTTGAGTAAATATATAATAAAACCAGGTTGAATGAAGTATATTGGCATTGACAATGCGAAAACAAAATCAAAAGTAAAGAATAAGGCGGGTTGAACCAAAAGTATGGTTGGGTTGAGAAGGCAAATTAGTTGGGTTCGTCAAGGTAATCAGTTGAATAAACCATTGAATAGTTGGTTATACCAAACTACTTCAAGGGATGAGACAACATAAATGTTTTAATTGACACAACAAATTACTTAATATAAGAACAAAGAAAAGGCATACAAGCGCTGTGTTAGTTTGATACGACAAACGATCACGTTAATTCAAGGCACAAATAAGGTCCTAAAAGGTTGCCAAATAGGTGGAAAGAAAAAAAGATTTAGGCGTCTTGGAAGACACAAATAATTAGGTGGGCAAAATTATTCGGTCGATAGTACATTATAAAATAACCAACCCAATCGATGTGTCAGTGGTTTTGGTGGGTCGACAGACCTAATTAGTGGGGTGAAGAGACGAAAATGTACCCACCTATAAATAATTTAGAACCCAAAATCGCCTCCCTGATGTACAACTCCTGGAACCTTGTGGCCCAGTCACAAAAGGAATGACTTGGCAGCCTGGTCCCTTAGTTGAGTCCAATAGACCAGAGTCATGGAGGTTTTTGATTAGAAGACCGGTGACATCGCCGCCTCCACTGACTCATTCAGCATGGACATACCGCATGAAGCATATACCTCCAAAAGAAAGTAATGGAACATTGGTGTTGAAAACAGGACAATCAACGAAAAGCAAAAACACCAATGATGATAAAAAAGCCTGAAGCAAATTCCATCGAAGCATCTCCTAAAGTCTGAGCCATTCCTAAAATGATCCCGAATGACAAGCCAATGACAGGACCTAAATAGGGGATAACATTAATGAGGCCTGCAAAAAAACCAATGACGATGGTGTTATGAAAGCCTCCTAGTTTTAGTCCTAAAGAAACGAGGGTAGTGATGATTGTTATTTGAATTAGTAATCCTACAAAATACCTGCTTAAATTACTTCTTAAACGTGGAGAGATCCTTTTCACTCGTGCCTCAAAGCGAGCGGGCACAAAGGCCATAATGATGGTTCGGAAAAGGTGCTGTTCTCTCAGAAAGAAAAAGGAAATGAATAGAATACTAAAAAGGGCAAACGCTAAATTGCCTAAACCTCCCACAAGGTTTGTAAAAGTATCAGTAACTCTTTCAACATTTATAATATCTCCAATTTTGGACATATTAAAATTAGTTCGATTTAAAGTTTCTTTCGAAAGATAAAAAGAAATACAACTATTTTCTATTTTTGTTATAGTTAAACAGGTACCGTTACAACATATAGAACTTCCAATTTCAGATTTTCTAAAAGAATAATTTATTTTTATAGTTACTTCTGAAAAATTAGTGCTCTTATCAATTTTTAAGATTGTGCCAGTTTTATATATTATTCCGTTAAACATTATAATTGAATTTTATATAAACTATCACCATTAAGGTTAATTTTAACTTTGTTTTTAAGTGTTGTTTTAAGTTTTCTAATTAAATTTGAGTTAGTATTATTTTTTCCATCATTTTTAAGACTAAATGATGATTTAAATATAT
>OOGU01000111.1_pt1 | contig 20003 bp, 21 predicted proteins | sample 1670261 | NCBI WGS metagenome assembly OOGU01 (sample SAMEA98137168, study PRJEB22522) | marine metagenome | biome: marine biome; feature: marine water body; material: sea ice | place: Arctic Ocean | collected 04-Sep-2015 | depth 1.3 m
CTTCAAGCTCTACGATAAGATGCTCCATAGCCGAATCAGCCCCTTGGTGAAGGCGGCCACGCAACCCTGGCAGCTCGGTGGGGTAGAAGGCGCCGACCTATCGGCTTGGACACTAGAAGCAGTCCTACGAGGGCACCAAGGCAAGGTATGGGTGGCTTTCCTCGACGCAGAATCCGCGTACTGCAGGCCGCCGCGGAGTAGCGTGATGAGAGGATTAAGGAAGGCGGGTGTAGATCATACGGAATGGAGAGCGATCAAGGGTATCCTGAGAGCGCTGCGTGGCTGCGTAAAGCTGGACAAAGGCGCACGCAGTTGGAGTTGGGCGGCAAAAGTGCATTGCTGATCCTGCGCGATGTCGATGTCGAAAAGGCCGCGAGTATCGCGGCGACGGGGATGTTCAGCCACGCCGGCCAGATCTGTATGGCGAACTCACGCATCGTCGTCGAGGCGCCGATTTACGCTGCATTTCTTGATGCGTTCAAGGCGGCCTGCGAGTCGCTGCAACTTGGTGATCTACGCGACCCGGCCACGGCCTATGGGCCGCTGATCAATCGTCGGGCACTGGAGAAGGTGCAGCAACACCAGCGCGACGCGACCGAGCATGGCGCCGAATTGCTGACGGGCGGGTCGGTCGTGCGCGGGCTGACCTATGCGCCCACCGTGTTGCTGGAGCCGCCGCGCGATAGCTCGGCCTGGCGGGATGAGTCCTTCGGGCCGCTGACCTCGGTGGTGACGGCAAACGACCTTGATGAGGCCATCGCCATCGCCAACGACTCGGAGTTCGGGCTCTCGGCCGGCGTGCTCACGCACAACACGCAATGGGGCTTCCGCGCGGCTCGAGGCATTCGCAGTGGATCGGTGCATATCGGGATGCACAGCTTTCAGAGCAACGCACTGGCGCCCATCGGTGGCCACGGCCTGTCCGGCCTTGGGCGGTCGGGTGGTCGATACAGCATCGAGGAATTCACCGAGCTCAAGTGGGTGTCGCTGGAGTTGGGAGACAACGCGCCGTGAGCAGCCCCGCTGCGCTAAAGCGCAGCTATGTGCAAATCAGCTCCGGGCAGGTGCATCTCCGGCGCGCTGGTCGCGATGGCGCGCCGCCGTTGGTGTTATTGCATCAAACGCCAAGCACATCGGCCATGTATGAGCCGCTGATGCAGCGACTGTCGAGCCACTTTGATGTCATTGCGCCGGACACGCCGGGGTTCGGTGCCAGCGATGCGGTATCCGACCCCTTCGCCATTGAATCCGCTGCTGCGGCATTGTGCGAGGCGGTTGGCATGCTCATCGACGGCCCCTGTCACTGGTTCGGCCACCACACCGGCGCGGCGTTGGCCCTGCAGATCGCGACCACGGCGCCTCAGCGCGTGAGTCGACTGGCGATGTCCGGGCCATGCCTGCTGGATGACGCATTGCGGACCGCCTTGCCGCAGCGCGCTGCGCTGATTCCTTGCGAGCCCGACGGCGGCCATCTGAACGCCTTGTGGCAGCGGATGCGCGCCAAAGACCCCGCTGCCGATCCCGGCATTTGGGAGCGCGACACGCTAGCGGCTGTGGCCGCCGGTCATGCCTATCCTCAGGCATACCACGCGGTGACGAGGGTGGACTCCGAAACCCAGTTGGCGGCGCTGAGCTGCCCGACGCTGGTGTTCGCCGGCACCGATGATCCGCTTTATCCGCAGCTTGATGCCGCGTACCGACTACTGCGGAACGGACGCAAGGCCGAGATTGCCGACGCGCGTAGCTATGTCTGCGAGCGTGCCCCTGATGCGGTGGCCCGCTTGTTGATCGATTTTCTGGACATGACGGATGGCTGATCTCGAACGCCAGGCCGTGGGTCTGGGTCAGCGCCCCGCGTTGGTGTTGGTTGACATGATCCGCGGGTTCACCGATCCGGCCTGTCCGTTGGGTAGCGCCTGCGAGCCTGTGATCGCAGCAAACAAGCGTCTGCTCGATGCTTTTCGGGTCGTGGGTCATCCGGTGTTCTTCACGACGGTGGTCTACCGCGAACCAGGGCAGGCGCGGATTTTCCGGCAACGCATCGCCGCACTGAATCTGCTGACGCCGGATTCGCCATGGGTTGAGATCGATCCGGCGCTGACGCCGCGGCCGGAGGAAGCAGTGATCGAAAAGCAATGGGCGAGCAGCTTCTTCAGAACCGATCTGGCGCAGCGATTGAACGACGCCGGCGTCGACTCCCTGGTCGTCACCGGCCTGACGACATCGGGCTGCGTGCGCGCCACCGTCGTGGACGGACTACAGCACGATTACCCCGTGGTCGTTCCGCGCGAGGCGGTGGGTGACCGTAACCCCGACGCCCACGCTGCCAACCTCTTCGACATGCATGCCAAGTACGCCGATGTTCAAACCATTGGGACATTGCTGGCCGCCCTATCCCCGGAGCACTAGAATGACTCGACGACCCGCCAAATCCCAACGATCCGGCTCAGCGCCCGCGTTGCTGTCGGGCGAGATGCCATCCGCGAAACAATCGGGTGGCGGGCTTGGCTCACCAGCGTTCAGCGGAAAAGCGTATATGGCCTCAATGGCAGAGTTGTTCAGCAGTCGTGAGATGAAGGCGCTACACGACGATGCGCCCACCCCGCTTTATTTCCAGCTGTTCACGCTGCTGAAAAATCGCATCCTCAACGGCTCGATTCCGCATGGCGAGCAAATGCCGACGGAAGAAGAGCTGGCCAAGGGGTTCGGCGTGTCCCGCATCACCGCCAAACGCGCGCTGGATGATCTGGCCGCCGCCGAGCTGGTTGCACGCCGGCGCGGCAAGGGCACGTTCGTGACCTATTCGGCCGCACGGGATTCCGTTCATGCACCGCTGATGGGCGAACTGGAGAAGTTGGCGAATCTGGCTCAGCACACGCGTGTGGAAGTGCTGGACGTCGGTCAGCAACTGCCGCCCGGCGATGTCTCGGCGGAGATGGGGCTGGAACGCGGCGAACTGGCCTGGCGTGCGTCACGCATTCGGCGAACCGAAGACGATGTGCCCTACGGTCATCTCATCAGCTGGACGATCGGTATCACCAAGGGCTACACCAAACGCGAGATCGAGCGCCGCGTGCGGCTGGATATCCTCAAGGACAACGGCATCGAGATTCACAAGATCGAGCAGACGATCTCCGCGGTCCCAGCCCAGGATTTCTTCGCCCAGGCGCTGGATATGGATGTGGGCGAACCCACGCTACAAATGGTGCGCCGGATCTACGACTCCAACGACCGGCTGGTCGATATCCTCTACTGTCATCACAATCCGCGTCGCTTCCAGTTCCGACTGGAGCTTGATGCGGAGGATTACCGCAGATAGCGAGATCGCGCTCGCTGAGTCGGCTAGGGCGCCTGACGAAACCCCTTCGGCAAACCCGCCTCTGGCGTGAACCCGTAGAGCGCAATGTCGTCAGGCAGGGCGTTGCGTACGATCTGGCGAACCTGCAGCAGTTTTTCCAGATCAATGCCGGTGCGCAGGCCCATCGCTTCCAGCATGAAGACCAGGTCTTCGGTGACGATGTTGCCCGACGCGCCGGGTGCGAAGGGGCAGCCGCCGATACCGCCCATGGAGGCGTCGACCGTGGTCAGGCCGGTTTCGACAGCCGCGAGCGCGCAGGCCAGACCCTGGCCGCGCGTGTTGTGGAGGTGGATGCCAGTCAGGACTTTATGGCCGAAGCGATCCCAGATTGCCTGCGTCAGCCGGCGTACGCTGCGCGGATCGGCATAACCCGTCGTATCCGATAACCCCACTTCGTCGCATCCGGCGGCGAGCAGCTGTTCGGCTGCCCGCAGGACCTGCGCCTCGCTGATGCGGCCCTCCAGCGTGCAGCCAAAGGCTGTCGACAAACCGCCTTCCAGCAGCGGGCGCTGATCGACCGGAAGGGCCGTGATTGCCTCGGCGATGGCGGCGACCGCCTCATACATCTGTGCATGCGTGCGTCGCACATTGCGCAGGCTGTGGGTCTCGGAGACGGACAGCGGAATCGTGATCTTGTGCGCGCCGGCGGCGATGGCATCCCGAGCGCCACGGAGATTCGGAACCAATACAGCGACGGTCAGGCCGGTTAGCGTTCGAGCATGCGCGACCAGTTCGGCCGTGTCCGCAAGCTGCGGCAGGACCGTGGCGGGGACAAAGGACCCGACCTCGATCTCCGGCACACCCGCCCCGTGCAGCGCGGTAATCCAGGCCTTCTTCGCCTCGGTGGCCATGACTGGCTGGATGCTTTGCAGGCCGTCGCGCGGGCCGACTTCGCTGACGGTGATGTCGATGGCTGACATGGTGAAACCTGGCCGTTTAATGACTTAATGATATAACATATTGACATCATTAGCCTCCGGGTGGCCCCGTGACCGAATCAGATTCCTCCCTGCCGCTCGCCGGTATTCGCGTTGTCGAATTCACCCACATGGTGATGGGCCCCGTCGTGGGTCTGATCCTTGCGGACCTGGGTGCGGATGTGATCAAGATCGAACCCCCAGGTGGTGACAAGACCCGCCGTCTGCCGGGTTCCGGCGCCGGCTATTTTCCCATGTACAACCGCAACAAGCGCAGCATTTGCCTGGATACCAAGTCCGAGCAGGGGCAGGCTGTGGCGCGGCGGCTGTGCGAGCGGGCCGACGTGGTGATCGAAAATTTCCGTCCTGGCGCGATGGAGCGGCTGGGCCTGGGGTACGAGGTGCTGGCAGACGCGAATCCGGCGTTGATTTACTGCTCGCTCAAGGGGTTTCTCAATGGCCCCTACGAACACCGCACAGCGCTGGACGAGGTGACCCAGATGATGGGCGGCCTGGCCTATATGACCGGCTTGCCGGGCAAGCCGATGCGGGCAGGGGCCTCGGTGGTTGACGTCACCGGCGGCATGTTTGGCGTTATCGCCATCCTCGCCGCACTGGAGCAGCGGCACCGCAGCGGATTGGGTCAGCATGTGCAAAGTTCGCTGTTCGAGACCACCGGGTTCCTGGTGGGTCAGCACATGGCCCAGCACGCGGTCACCGGTCAGTCGCTGCAGCCCATGAGCGTGCGGACCTCGGCCTGGGCGGTGTACGACGTGTTCGAGACGGCCGACGACCAACAGTTATTCGTGGCGGTGGTCAGCGACTCCCAGTGGGTGTTGTTCTGCGACGCCTTTGGGCTGACGGAATTCGCCGACGACACGAGTCTGGCCGCCAACGGTGACCGCGTGAAGCAGCGGGATCGGATTCTCCCGGTGATCCGCGAGCGACTCGGTCGGCTCGACAAACAGGCGCTAATGGATCAGCTCGAACACACCGGTCTGCCGTTCGCGCCCATCGCGACGCCAGAAGACTTGTTCGACGACCCACAGCTTAATGCTGGCGGGTTGGTGGAGGTCACGCTGGCCGATGGCAACAAGGCTAAGCTTCCGGCGATGCCTGTGGCCTTTGGATCGAAGCGGCCCGGCCTGCGCTGCGACCTGCCCGGCATCGATGCCGAGTTGGCGGATGTGCTGGGCAGCAGCGGATACCTACCGACGGAAGTTGAGGCGATTATTGGGGCGACCGTCGCGCCGCAGGCGGCGACGGGCTAGGGTTCTTTCGCCCGGATGGGCGACTGGTCGACCCAGATCAGATCGTCCACCGAAAACCCCTTGCGTTCCACGACTTCGACGAAACGGGTCTTCGCGGCGTCACTGATCTGTGGATTTCGCGAAAGCAGCCACAGGTAATCGTGGTTGTACCCGGCGATATAGGCCGTGCTGTAGGCGGGATCCAGCTCGAAGATGACATAGGACGCGTAGAAGGGGCCGAAGAACGAAACCTTCAGATGGCCTTGAGTGCGTGGGCCGACGAACTTGGCCCGCCCTTCGGCAGTTTTCCAGCCCTGCTCCTCGGCGTCGTAGCCGCGATTGAGCACGCGGATGCTGCCATCCTCCCGCAGGCTGTACTCGGCCGTCACGCGGGAGAGGCCACGTTCGAAGCTGTGATCGAGGCGGGCGATTTCGTACCAGGTGCCCAAGTAACGCCCTGAATCAAAGCCCCCAACCGGTTCAACCTGATCCGGCAGACCCGTGCAGCCGCCCAGCCACAACGCAACGACCACGAAGAGAAGATAAGTACGCATCACGGGATTATCGGCGGTTTCGCCCAGGGGCGTGCGGTCGCGTCTCGTTCGATGTGGGCGGCAATGGCATCCGCGTGTTCCAGCGTGAGCCCGATGGGATCCAGCCCTTCCAGCAGCATTCTGCGGTGCGCCGGCGCGACCTCAAACGCCTGTTCATCGCTACCTGGCAAGAACAGCACGCCACGAATCAGGTCAATCGTGAGCGGGCGGGATTGCGGATCGGGCCTGATCTGGGTGGCGAGGCGGACAATCGACGCATCATCTAATTGCACCGGGAGCAGGCCGTTGCGGATGCAGTTGTTATGGAAAATCGTCCCGAAGCTGGGCGCGATGATGCAGCGGATGCCGTATTCGGCCAGCGCCCAGACCGCATGTTCGCGCGAGGAGCCGCAGCCAAAGTTGGCGCCGGACAGCAGAATGCTCGCGCCGGCATAACCCGGCTGATTGAGCACGAAATCCGGATTCGGCTCGCGCGTGCCAGGCATCAGATAGCGCCACCCGGCGAACAACCCGCCGGACAGGCCGCGCTTGGTCACAGTCTTCATCTCACGCGACGGAATGATCGCGTCGGTATCCACATTCACGCGCAGGATGGGTGCGGCCACACCCCTGTGCACCGTAAACGGTGTCATTGGCGGCTCTCCAGCTCCGCGGCCTCACCAATACGCCCGAGCACGGCGGACGCGGCGACCGTGGCCGGGCTGGCCAGGTGGGTGCGGGTTTCCGGACCCTGGCGTGATTCGAAATTGCGGTTGGTGGTCGAGATCACTCGCTCCCGGTGGCCCATGGACTCGCCCCCGGCAAAGAAGCACATGGAGCAACCGGATTCTCTCCACTGAAATCCCGCGTCGATGAATGCCCGGTGCAGCCCTTCTGCCTCCGCGGCGCGTTTGACACTCGACGATCCCGGCACGCAGATTGCGCGCACACCAGCGGCCACCCGCCGTCCGGTCAGCACCTGGGCCGCAGCGCGAAGATCGCTGAGCCGGCTGTTGGTGCAGGAGCCGATGAAGGCGGCATCGACGGTGAGCTCGCGCATGGCCTGGCCTGGCCGCACGGCCATATAGGCCTGCGCCTGCGCTATCGCGGCGCGGGTCGGCGCATCGCGGCCCATGTCCGCCGAGGGGACTGTTCCGGCGACTGTGGTCGTGTGTTCCGGGCTGGTGCCCCAGGTCACCGTCGCGGACAGGCCGCTGCAATCGAAGCTGATCTCGCGGTCGAACGATGCATCGGCGTCCGAGTACAAGGTGGCCCACTGCGCGATGGCCTGTTCCAGCGCCTCGCCCTTGGGCGCGTGCGGCCGGTCGCGCAGATAGTCGACGGTGGTCGCATCCGGCGCGATCAAGCCGCTGAAGGCCGAGAACTCGACGGCCATGTTGCAGAGGGTCATCCGCGCTTCGATCGATAGCTCCTGGATCACCGGGCCTGCGAACTCGATGACATGCCCTGCCGCGCCACCAGCGCCGTACTCGCCGATCAGCGCGAGGATGATGTCCTTGGCGGTTGTGCCCGCGGGTAATTTGCCGGTGAGCTGAATACGGAGGTTGCCCGGCTTGCTCACGCGCAAGGTCTGGGTGGCGAGCGCGTGTTCGGCCTCGGTTGAGCCAATGCCCCAGGCCAGAGCACCCAGCGCACCCTGGGTGCAGGTATGCGAATCCGGACAGACCAGCGTGAGGCCGGGTAGCACGATGCCCAGCTCGGGGCTGACGACGTGGACGATGCCCTGCAGCGCATCGTCCAGATCGAACAGGCGGATGCCGGCAGCCTGAGCGGCGACACGGGTCGCGCGGATAAAGTCGCCGCCGCTGGGCATCTGCGTGTTGTCGGTGCGGTTCGGCGTGGTGTCGACAATGTGATCCATGGTGCAGAACACCGAGGCGGGATCGCGCACCGGCCGGCCGGCGTCTCGCAGGCTTTCCAGCGCGACGGCGCCGGTCCGCTCATGCAGGAAGATGCGGTCGACGTGCAGCAGGCTGCCGCCGTCTTCCAGGTCCAGAATCCGGTGGGTGTCCCAGATTTTGTCGAGCAGCGTGCGGGCCATGTCAGTCGGCCTTCGGCAGCGCCGCCAGAATCTCACCAGCCGGAGCGGACCAGACCTCGGACTTGCCGGCGACGTAGTCCAGCGCTTCTTCCAGATAGCGGATGCGGTGTGGCTGGCCGATCACCCAGGGGTGCAGGTTGATCGCCAGCAGCCGTCCGCCGTGCTCCGCGGCTTCGTCCAGCAGCAGATCGCAGGCGTCGGTGACCTGCTGCGCCCAGGCGTGGGCCGGGTGCAGGTTGTCCATGATCACGAAGCGGTCTTCCAACTCGGTCGACAGCGGCATGGACCATAGCGGGCCATGGTGGGTACGAAAGCGATAGGGCAGGTCGTCGTTGACCCAGTCGCAGACATATTCGATATCCGCCGCTTTCAGCAGGTCGGGTGTTGCGGCGCTTTGCTGCTTGCCAGGGCTGAGCCAGCCGCGCACGGTTTGCCCGCTGCGCTCACGCAGCGTCTCCAGCGACTGTTGGATCAATGCCGTTTCGTCGTCAACAGACAGGCCGGTTGCGTGGGCGGTGTCCATGCTCCAAGAGTGGCCGATGATCTCGTCGCCGCGATCGATCACCACGTCCAGCAAACGGGGAAGGCGCTCGGCCAGCCGGCCGTTGACCGCGACCGTCGGGCGGATACCAGCGGCATCCAGCGCATCCAGCACGCGGAAGATGCCGACCCGGTTGCCATAGTCCCGCAGGCTGAAATGCCGCAGATCGGGGTAGGGCATGGTCATGTTGCCCGGCAGCTTGATCGGCGAGCCGGTCGGGTTGAGCGGAAAGAATTGCAGGCTCACGTTGACCCAAAGCGCCAGACGCTTGCCATTCGGCCATTGCACTGGCGGACGATCGGCCAGCATCGACCAGTCGTAGCGGTCGTGGTCCATGCCGGCGCGGCGCATCGGGTAATGCAGCAACTCGCTCATGCCGTCCGCGCCTTGCTGCCGGCAGCAATGGCACACCGGGCGGCTTCGTAGTAGTTGTCCAGATAGAACTCGGCGATCTCGCGGCCGGTCGTGACCCAGACATCGGAATGCCCGGTGATGTATTCCAGTGCCTCCTCAAAGGCGCGAAGCCGGTGCGGGCAGCTCACCTGGTAGTTATGCGTTGGGATACACATCACCGTGCCGGACTCAGCCCCTTCGGCGTACAGGCGGTCAAAGCAGTCCTTGAGCATGCGGCCGTATTCGCGCGGCTGCACCTTGTTGACGACAAAGGCGATGGTGTCGTTCATCTCCAGGGAGTACGGGAGCGACACGAACCGTTTGCCGCTGCGCAGGTTTAGCGGCGTCGGCTGGTCGTCGTGGAACAGGTCGCAGGTGTAAAGGCCGCCCGCTTCGGCGAACAAATCGATCGTGACTTCGGAGTGCGATAGCGCCGGCGCCAAGTAGCCAGCCGGGCGCTGTCCGCTATGGCGCTCGATGGTGTCCATGGCATCGAGGATCATTTCGCGCTCCTGTTCCTCGGTCAGGCCGTAGGTGTAACGCGTGTTGTAGATGCCGTGCGAGAAGAACTCCCAATCGCGTTCGGCGCAAAGCGCGATGATCTCGGGGTGGTGGTCGCACAGCGCGGCCGATAGCGAGATCGAGCCGCGGATGCCGTACTTGTCCAGCAGCCGCATCTGGCGGATGTGGCCGACGCGATTGCCATAGTCTCGGATCGAGTAGCCCGGCACGGATGGGGGCGGCGTTGGCCATGGCGTGCGATAGGGGTTGCGCGGTGGATTCAGCTCGTAGAACTCGATATTCGGCGCCACCCAAAAAGCCAGGCGCGCACCGCCGGGCCAGGTGATCTTGGGCCGGTCGCGGTAGGCCCAGTCGTCGTAGTAGCCGGGATCTTCCTTCACGCCGTCGCACCCGCCTGAATTTGCTGGTCCAGCCAGCCCAAGGTTTCCTGCACGTCGACGACGTCGGCGTACTTGAGCATCAGGTCGGTGAGATTCGCGTAGTGATAGGACTCGTGCTTATCGGCCACGCATTGCTCCGGAACAATGGTCCGATACCCGCGGGACAGCGAATCCACCGCGCCGGCGCGCACGCATCCGGAGGTCGATCCGCCGGCGAGGATCACCGTATCCACCTGGTGCCAGACCAGCAGTGATTGCAGAGGCGTTTCGAAAAACGGGGAGGGCATGCGCTTGGTGTAGATCACGTCGTGCTTGCGGTCGATTTCGCATCGCTCGTCGAAGGCGGCGCGGCGCGAGCCGTGCTTGATGTTCTGCAGTGAATCCGGCGTGTCGGTGCGTGTGCCCCACACCCCAGCGTCCTCGGCTGATTCCAGATAGGCGACGTGGGTCCAGATGACCGGCCAGCCCAGCGTGCGGAATCGGTCCGCGAGTGCATTCACGTATTCGATCTGGCGTGGGTCGGTTTCGTAGGCAGTCCTGAACTCCCCCACGGCGGTGTAGGCGTTCTGAAAATCGATGTTCACCAGCGCGGCCTTCCGGCCATAGCCGAAGCGTGCGCGATGGGGGTTGGCGCGCACGTCCTGCCAGATCTCGCGGGCGGTCTTGTTCGATGATTCCATGGCGTGTCTCCAGTGCGGGTGGTCAGGGTGCGGCGGTGATGCCGAGTTCGGCGCGCAGCGCCTCGACGGTGTCGACATGGCGAACGGCCGCCACCGCACCGCGTTCCAGGTCAATCACCGTCACCGTGTCTTGCTGGTGGGGGATCTGCGGCTGAATCACGCCGTCCAGGTCCATCCATGTGGTGTATTCGCGATCCCGCAGGCTGGAACGGATGATGCGTTTGACGAAGAACGGTGCACCGCTGATATCGGCGATGACCACCGCCTGCTGGGCGTCGAGCACCGCCTGGGAATGGCCTTCCATGGTCGAGGCCATGAGCTTGTCGCCCGCCCGATCGGCCGTAACGTAAACGCGTCGCACATCGGCGCCCAGCGTCACCTCGGTCTTGTCCGGCGTCTGGAAAGTCATCGGTGGCAGCGCCGGCAGCGCAGCGGTCACGGCCAGGCCGAGCAATAGCAGCAGAGATCGGATCAGCACGGGGCAGCCCTCGGGATGGAAGTCGGAACAAGTCGTTGATGCAAGCGCCAGAACGCAAGGGCCAGCGAGCCCTGGGCGAACAGGTTCACGGTTTGCTGAATCCAGGCTGTGGTCTCGCCATCGTCCATGCGCGCCAACCCGCTCAGCGTGAGCGTGGCGACGAAATTGAACCCCAGCAGGGCGATCGTCAGACGGCCGCCGCCGGCGGCGCGCGCCCACAAGCCCGCCTGAATCAACAGGCCGGCGTTGGCTACCACCGTCACGCCCAGCAGCCATACAAACCACGCGCGGGTATCCGGCATGGCCGCCACGGCGAGCCCGGCACCGACCAATGGCACCAGCAGCCACAACCACACGCCGACCGTGTCGCCCTGGCGGCCATCCGTCGTGGTCGATTGCACCCACTGCCGGCGCGCCCGGGCGACGCTGGCGGCCAGTAGCACGAAGCCGGGCGCCATGAGCAGAAAGAGCAGGTTCTCCAGCGCTGTAATCGGGGTGCCAGTGAGGGCGATGACGAGCTTCCAGCTGGCTTTGCAGACCCCGCCCAAGGGGATTAGCAACGCCGCGATCAACGCGGTGCTGGCGAGGCTGGCGTGCCATCGACCGACCGTGCGAGCGGCCAGGACCATGCCTATGCCGCCGAGCAAAACAGGCGCAAAGTCAAACAGGGCAACGCTTTTCGAGAACTCTTCCAAGGCTGAATGGCCCCAGTTGTGCAAATGACATAACAATAGTAGTTTATAACAAACAGCTTCCACAGAGGAGCGTTTGCGGAGCAGGGAATCCTGTGGACAAACAGGCTCGGGCACAGAACCCGGCTGGCCTGTCGATAAGCTCGTTAAGGAATGCTCTATGGGTAAGTATCGGGTGTCAGCGCCCAACGTGGTCTGGCTCGCAGTCCTGGGTGCTTGTGTCGGCGGCTGGGGTGCGCCGGCCTGGGGTCAGGCATCGGAGTCGTTGGACGATTCCGCAACCGAGTCCGATGACTGGGACTACGAGTGGCTGGCGCAGTCTGACGCCGCTGGGCCGGATGACGCCGGCGAGCCGTCCGACGACGTGCCGGTGATCGCATTGCCGCAGGCATCGAAAAAGCTCGAAAAGACTGCGCCACCGCCGGATGAGATCCACCTGGAAGAAATGGTGGTCACCGCCCGCAAGCGCGAAGAAACGATTCAGGAGGTGCCCCTGTCGGTGACACCGTTCCTGGCCGACGAGATGGAGAAGCGAGGCTTCTCCGGGCTAGAAGATGTCGCCGCCGCCACACCCGGTTTCACCTTCGAAGGCTTTGCATCCGGTGGCGCCCATGGCAACCCGGTGATTCGCGGGTTGGCACAGCAGTTCACGACTTCGCGTATCCAGAACGTGTCGTTCTTTCTCGACGGCGTGTATCTGCAGCGTCAGAGCATGCTCAATCTGGGCATGATCGACATGCAGCGTGTCGAAGTGGTCAAGGGGCCGCAGAACGCCCTATACGGCCGCAACGCCTTTGCCGGTGCAGTGAACTACGTGACCCTGCGGCCGGATAGCACGCCGGAAGGCTATTTTTTCGCCGGGATCGGTGACAATCAGCGCCGCGAATACCGCTTCAGCATGAGTGGTCCGCTGGACGAGTACGCGACCTTCTTCGGCAAGTTTACGGCGGGCAAGTCGGACTACGACGGCCACACCGAGAACAATCATCCGGTGGCCGATGCCGATCCGGCAGGTCCGAACCAGCGCGGCAACCTCGGCGGCTGGGACGACACGGTGTACAGCCTGTCGCTGGCCTGGGAGCCTTCGAATACGCTCATGATGCGCGCCAGCTACTACCGCAGCGAGCTGATTCGCGAAGCCGCGCCGAGCTACTCGATCTCCGGCGTCAACGCTGCCCGCTTCGGTTTTCGCTACGACGATCAGAACGACCTGAACTGCAACGAGGTCACGGTGAGCAACATCGGCGTGCCCTACCAGTCGCACACCGGTTTTTCGTTGTACTGCGGCGAGTTGCCGAACTATGCGTCGGACATCGCGCCCCGTACCGTTGACGGGATCGTCATCGATCCGCGGGCCATCGGCAGTACGGCTGAAACCGATGCGGTGACCTTCTCAACCGACTTTTTCCTGACCGACGAGATCAGCCTGCACTACCTGTTTGGTCTGGCGATGCATGAGTCCTACACCGACGGCGGCGCCAGCGACGAAGACCCGCTGGCCGGCCGTGGCATTACGACCAATGCACTGATCTCGGCGGTGGACAATCAGAACCCCAGCGCCTTCACGTTCGCTAACACTGCGAGTTCGCGGCCAAACTCGGAACTGGAGTCGTTCTCGCATGAGTTGCGGCTGGACTGGGAAGTGACGCCTAGCCTGCGCAGCAGCTTCGGCCTGTATTACTCGGTGGTCGAAGACGAGGAGTGGACCACCTTGTTCATTGCCGACCTGTGTAATGCCGATACGCCGGAGAACATCGAAAACTGTAACCAGCCGCTCAGCCATCCGAACTCGCTGGAAGAAGAGACCGTCGTCACCGTCGGTGTCGCCTACGATCAGTACACGCGTCAGCACGCCGATGTCCGCAGCGAGTGGACGGCGTTCGAAGACCGCATCATGGCCGGTTTTGCGTCCTTCTCGTACCTGTTCACCGATACCGTGGAAGGCACGCTGGAAGCGCGCTACACCATCGAAGACAAAGCGGTAGAGCGATTCACCGATTCCAGCGGCCTGGAACCGGGCCAGACCGTGACCTACAACCCGCCGCAAGACCCGGTTTTGCCCTTGATCGGCAATTCGCTGGAGAGCGCCATCGTGGTCCCGCGGGATGATGAGCGTTTCACCTATTTCACGCCGCGCGCCATCCTCAACTGGGATTGGGCCGAAGGTCACCTGCTGTATGCATCGGCCGCCAAGGGCGTGAAGTCGGGCGGGTTCAACAACGCCGATGACGCCAGTGAACTGACCTACGACGAGGCCACGAACTGGACTTACGAGATCGGTTCAAAGAACAGCTTCTTCCATCGCACGATCACGCTCAATGGCGCGATCTACTACATCGAGTGGGAGGGCCTGCAGGGTGGCGTGCCGCCCAGCAATCCGGGACTATCGACCTCCGACATCATCACCAATATCGGTGGTGCCTCCAGCTACGGCATCGAGATCGAAGGTGCCGCCCGTCTGCCGTACGGATTCTCCATTGACGTTGGGCTCAGCTATAACGACCCCACTTACGACGACGGGGTTTCCTGGTCGGCCGGTGAATCCGAAGACGGCAGCTTCCATTGCAACGGCACGGTGTGTGCCACCGATGGGGATGTCAGCGGTAACCAGCTTCCCCGCACCTCCAAGGAGCAGTACTCCGCCGGCATCAACTATGACCGCGCGATATTCGGCAACTGGCATTTCGGCAGCCGGATCGACACCAACTACCAGTCGGAGCAGTACCTCACGCCGCTCAATCTCGCCTGGGTGCCAGAGCGGCTGATCACCAATGCCTCGATGCAGTTCAGTGACAACGATGGCAACTGGGAGATCAGCTTCTGGGGCAAGAACATCACTGACGAGGACTACCCCGCCAACGCCTTCGTGATCGGCGTGTTCAACCAGTACCTGGTCGCCAAGGGTGCGGGCCGCACCATTGGTGCGAATGTGAAGTTCAACTTCTAGGTCCCAGCCATGTACAGAACCAGTCTGTTCGGTGTGGCATTGCTTGTCGCCGCCTGTAGTGGTGGAGACAAGTCGACCGATGGGGTGATGGCCGGCAGCTACGAGTCCATTACGGTGAAGGATCCGCAGCAGTCGGCGGCCTTTCTGGCGGTCGAGGATCTCGACAGCGACGGCTTCAAGGAGATCATCCTGTCGACGTTGCTGGAACAATCGCCGCCCGGACCACCCGGCCCATTGTCGCGGGGCGCGTTGCGGGTGTTTCACAGCACCGGCGATCTCACCGGTCCGTGGACGGAGGATGTGCTGATCGGCGCGCTGGACATCAACGGTCTGCCGTTCATCAACACGCCGCAGGTCATGGATGTGGATGGCGACGGGGTGCGAGACATTCTCGTGCAGACCGGGTTTCTCTCCACCCTGGGCGGCGCCCAGTTCTGGCTCAAGGGGCCGGATTATGACGAGCGCATCGAGTTCGCGCCGGAGACCACGCGTTACCGCACCAACTTCTTCTGGCACGAGGCCGCCCAGGTCGATCTGGACGGCGACGGCCTGCTCGATATCGTCACGACCTCGGCCAAGACACAGGATTTGCTGGGCAACCCGACCAATCCCTTCGGGAGTCCGGATGGCAATGAAGAGTTAAAGGTCGAATGGCACCGCAATCTCGGCGACGGTGTGTTTGCCTACCACTTGCTCGCCGAGGGTGTTGGTGGCGTGTTCATCAAGACCCATGACGTCGACGCGGATGGGGATGCCGACATTCTGCTCACCCAGTTCTTCGGACCACCTGCAGTGCCTTCCGTGCTGTGGCTGGAGCAGGTCGAAGCGCCGGACGCCGACAATGACTACGCCGGTGTCTGGGAGCAGCACGGCATCGATGCCAGCATCGGCCTTGGCTACCACATGGAACTGGTGGATCTGAACCACGACGGGGCGTTGGACCTCGTCGTCGGCTCGCACAACCATCAGGACGACGAGCGGCTGCGGGTGGATGGCGAGATCATTCTGCCAGGCATGTACCGCTTCGACATTCCCGCCAATCCACGAGCGGTGGACCAATGGCCCAAGCACACGCTGTCCCAGGATTTCCGTATCACGCTGGCGGGCAGCCCGCAGAGTCAGGGTACGCCCGGCATCTTCGACGTCGGCGATATCGACGGCGATGGCCTGCTGGATATCATCGTCCCCGGTGATGGCAATGACAGTCTATTTGCCCTGCGCCAGCGCGCCGATGGCAGTTTTCTACAGGAGACCGTGGTCACCGGCGAAAAGATGATCGCCATGGCCGTGCTGGCCGATATCGATGGTGATGGCCGCAACGAGATTGTGGCGGCCAAGCACAATTCCAATGACGGCGGATACAGCCTGCCGCCGGGTTTTCTTAAGATCTACCGTTTCGTTCCGGATTCCTGAGCGCTATGTGGCTCGCCGTCTTGGCGGTCGCTGCGCTTGTGCTGTGGGGCTTGCATGAGCACTGGCGCCGGGCGGCGCCGACGGGCATGTACCTGCCCCGGCTGGCCTGGCTGCGCGCCGGGCTTTACGGTTGCGCGTGTCTCGCCCTGGCGACCACCACTGGCGCCTTGTCGCGGCTGCTTGATGCGCGGCATAGCGTGTCCACCGACATCGGTTGGTGGACACTCACGGCGGTTTGTCTGGCGGTGATCATCATCGCCTACGGCGTGATCTGGCCCAAAGGCACGTTCACGGACGGGCGAGAGTGCCATCCGTTTCAGGTGACGACCTTCGGCGTGCTTTGGGGGATGTCGCAGGGGCTGCTGTTTTTGTCGGTCTGGCAGCTCCTGAGTCTTGCCGGTTGGCCGGTGCTGTGGGTTGTCGTGGGCAGTTATCTGCTCATCGGCGGCTACATGGGCGTCTGGCATCGTTTTGTGTGGGATATTCACGTCTCGCCACCGCATAACTACAGCGAGTGGAATGGTCGTAAGGTGCTGTTCTGCCATACACCGAACCTGGTCGCCTGCCTGGCGCATCTTGCGATTCACGGTGATGCGCAGGTGTTCGTGTTGTTGCAGATGCTGGCCCTGGTGCTCTGCGCATGGGCGATGCGATTCCCGGCGTTCAACGACAGCTATCGCGCCACTCCCGGTGTTGAGAGATCACTGACGCAGGCGGTTAAAACCCGTTGAAGTCGTCGGTGAACCAGGCCTCGTCCAGCTTGATCTCCCAAAGGCCGGAGGGGGCCTGCCAGCGGTAGTGATCGACCAGGCCGTGGTCTCCCAGCCAATAATCGGCCCCGGCGTCGCCGTATTCGCCGCCGTAGTAGCGCAGGTGGCCGGCCTCGGCCGAGCGGCGTACGCAACGGCTGGACTGAACCGGTTGCAGAAAACCGTGGGTGCCAGGGTTGTGCAGCGAAGGGAGAACAAGCTGGATGCCTTCATCCTCAGCATCCTTAAGGACGCCGGCTGTGGCGGCTCGCAGCAATGGAAACAATCGGCAGTTCGCGGCCAACGGCAGCACGCGCTCCGGACCACCGTCGCATGACCACAGCAATGTGTGGCTGCCGCGCAGGTAGCGCCAGCGCTGGGCTTGTCCGTCTTGGGTCTAGGTGAGCGCCAGTCGGATGCAGTGGCGATCACGGTACCCGGCCTCGACATCCAGCAAGGTCTCGCCGCCGACGATGCGCTGGCCGGTGAGCAGCCCGGTGTTCGCGGATGCATCGTACTGCCAAGGTTCGTCGATGGGCTGCAGTTCGCCGTCTTTCCAGTATCGGTAGAGGCCGCGTGCGCTCGGCATCAGCCGCGGGGCTCGACGAATTCAAGCAGCAGGCCGGCCGTGTCTGCCGGATTGAAGTAGGCCATTCGAGCGTGCGGTAACTCGACTATGCCGTCGGCTGTCACATGACCCAGCCGAACGCCGGCCGCCCGCATGGCCCGCACGGCGCCATCCAGGTCGTTCACGTTGTAACAAACGTGGTTGGTGCCCAGGTTGGTTTTCAGAAGTACCTCGCGAAAAGCGGAAGAAACCGGCTCGATAACCTCGTAGGGCACGCCGCCGATACTGAAGAACGCAAAACGAGTATCGGCGGGCACTCCAGATTCTGGAACACGGATGATCTCCCCGTCACGTATGCCGAAGATTTCTTGCAGGCGCGTGATCATCGCCTCTGCGTCTTCGGTGACGACCCCGACATGGCGCAGTCCGATCAGGTAGTCGCGCACCGCAGTTGGCACCCCGGCTGTCATCGTTTGGCCTCGACGTAGGGATTCGCACAGTAGCGCATGGGTTGTCCTTGCAGGCCCAGGAGCAGATTGCTCGCGGCCAGCTGGGCCATCCGCGCGCGGGTCCCGGTGGTCGCGCTGCCGATATGCGGCGCCAGCACGACGTTGGGCAGGTCGAATAGTGGGTGAGCTGTGGCGGCCGGCTCGGGGTCGAATACATCCAGTCCAGCGCCTCCCAGATGTCCGGATGCCAGTGCTTCCACCAGCGCGGGTTCGTCGACCAGGGGACCGCGTGCCGTGTTGATCAACAGGGCGCCGGGGCGCATACGCGCCAGGACATCGGCGTTGATCAGATGTCGGGTTTGCGGCGCGAGCGCGATGTGCAGACTGAGGATGTCTGCCGTCCGGACCAGGGTATCGAAGTCGGTCGATTCGACCTCTGCCACCGCTCGGACGGACGGTGTCCAGCCAATCACGTGCAGGCCGAAACCAGCAGCGCGCCGGGCGACGGCTTGACCGATGGGGCCGAGGCCGATCAGGCCCAGCGTCGTATCACGCAGATCCCGTCCCACCAGCCGGGTCGGGTCCCATCCCGGTGTTTGAGACCAGTTGCCGCTGCGGACATAGCGGTCTGCCTCGGGGATACGACGGGCGCAGGCGAGCAGCAGTGCGAGCGTCAGGTCCGCTGTCGCATCGGTGAGCACCCGTGGTGTGTGTCCGACGGGAATACCTCGCGCACTGACGGCCTCCATATCGATGTGATCGACCCCGACCGAGCAGGTCGAGATGACACGGAGGTCTGGGGACGCAGCGAGCAGCATGGCATCAACACGTTCGTTGAGCGTGCACAGCAGGCCAGCGCAGTCGGTCAGGCTTTCGCGCAGTTGTGGTTGCGTTGGCGGGTCGGCGGCGTCCCACAGGCGCAGCCGGCAGGTCGATTCCAGTTCGGTGCGCAGGGCGTCTGGAAGCGGGGCGGTCGCGAACACCAGGGGTTTCACCACGGGTAAGGTGCCTCGTCACGAAAGAAGCCGCCGCTTGGCCCGCCGGCCGGCAAGGTCGCCAGCCACACCAGCGTCTTGGCGCCTTGCGCCGGCGTGCGGGTGGCGTCCGGCCCGCCCAGGTCGGTTTGCACCCAGCCGGGGGCACCGGCGTTGATCAGAATGTTCGGCTCATTCTTCAGCTCCAGCGCCAGCAGCCGGGTCATCATGTTCAACGCGGTCTTGGACATGCGGTAGGCCGCGCTTGAACCCAGCTGGCTTTCGCCGAGCGAGCCGAGTTCGCTAGAGACATTGACGATGCGGCCGTAGCCCTGCGCCCGCATGATCGGCAGCGCGTGCTGCGCGAGGCTGAGCGCGCCGTAGACGTTGGTCTCCATGGTCCGGCGCAGTGAGTCGAGGTCCAGCGCCTGCGTGGGCACCCACTGATCCAGCGCGATGCCGGCATTGTTGATCAGCACGTCCAGCCGGCCCCCCAGCGCTTGGGTGACCTGCACGGCATCCGCGCAGCTTTGCGGGTCGGTCACATCCAGCGGCACGGTGTCGGCCCGCAGGCCGTCCGTTCGTAGCCGTTCGACCGCCGCCGCGCCGTGATCCGCGTCCCGACTGCCGATGACCACATGAATACCCAATGCGGCCAAGGCCTGTGCGCAGGCGTAACCGATGCCGCGATTGCCACCGCTGATGAGCGCTACGCGGGCAGTATGCGGGTCCGGGCCGTGATCACTCATATTGATATAATAACAATACAACGAACTGAAGGTGCGGGTATGTCGCATGCGAGCACATTGCGCAAGGCGCTGGCGGCCGGTCATTGCCTGAAGGCGCCGGGCGTCTACGATGGGCTGAGTGCCCTGTTGGTTGAGCAAGCCGGCTTCGAACTGGGATTCGTCTCCGGTGCCTGCATCGCCTTTGCGGCCTACGGTCGACCCGACCTCGGCCTGATTGGAATGACCGAGGTCGCCGACACCGTCGCCCGCCTGCGCGAGCGTGTCGAACTGCCGCTGTCCGTGGACATCGACACCGGTTTCGGCAATGCGCTGAACGTGCAGCGCACCGTGCGCGTCATGGAACGTGCT
>OOGU01000112.1_pt1 | contig 19970 bp, 14 predicted proteins | sample 1670261 | NCBI WGS metagenome assembly OOGU01 (sample SAMEA98137168, study PRJEB22522) | marine metagenome | biome: marine biome; feature: marine water body; material: sea ice | place: Arctic Ocean | collected 04-Sep-2015 | depth 1.3 m
TCACGGAGGACTGTGCGCGCGGGAAGAGAATGGCGAGCGTGAGGACGCTGAGCTTGGGAGTGAGAGCGGGCGAGCAGCTGCGAGAGTACTGCAGGTCGTACTCAATGCGCTTCTCCATGCGATCCAGCGTCTGTGTCTCGCCGCGATAGCCATTCACCTGCGCCAGCCCGGTCACGCCCGGCTTCACCTTGTGACGAGCCATGTATCCCTGAATGGCGCGACGGTAGAACTCGTTGTGCGCGACGGCGTGCGGCCGCGGGCCGACGATCGACATGTCGCCGCGCAACACCGTCCAGAACTGCGGCCACTCATCAAGCGACGTCCTCCGGAGAAAGCGGCCGACGCGCGTGACGCGAGGATCGACCCGGCTCACCTGCTCGATCTTCTCGTCGTTCTCCATCACCGACATGCTGCGAAACTTGTGCACGTTGAAGCTTTCGCCGTTCAGCCCATACCGGTGCTGTCGGAAGATGATCGGCCCCTTGGAGTCGAGCTTGATCGCCGTAGCGATGATCGCCATCAATGGCACGCTGGCGATGAGCGCAAAAGCCGCGAACACGACATCAAACGCACGCTTGAGCAACCCGTCCACGCCATAGAACGGGGTCTCGATGACTTCAAGAACCGGTACGCCTTCGATCTCGTAGAACTGGGTCGGCATCATCGTGAAGATTTCTCCGGCCGGCACGTAAAAGATCGATGCGGTGGTATCACCCAGCTCGTTGATCAGCCCCACACTCCGATCGTAAGCGCCCTCGGGCAAGCAGATGAAGACCACCTCAATTCCGTGATCACGCACGTAGCCGGCCACCGTGGAAACAGCGCCGAGGTGAGGGATACGCGGCAGCGCACCGCCGGTTCGGGATGGCTCTCGGTCCTCGAAGTAGCCCACGAAGTCGTAGCCGACATCCGAGACCCGGTCGACCAGCTTCCGGGATGCTCCGTTGACAAAGAGAACCACCGCCGATCGCCGACTGGTCAGGGACGGAAAGGCGCGCAGTATCCCGTAACGCAACGCCACGTGGACCAGCACAAGCGTCACGGGCACAGAAACAAACCACGACGCCAGAACCCGCCGCGACACCCCTTCGCTCGCGTCTGCAAAAAAACCGATGAGAATCACGAACGCAATCAGGACGATCCACAGCCATAACAGGCGGGTGCCCAGAGAGCCTGGCCTGCCCAATTGCCATGCGGAGGTCAGCGACACGCCCCGCATCAGCAGAAACGCCAGCATCGCGGCAAAGATGCCCGTGGCCTGATAACCGGCCGCGAAGGTTTCCCGGTGGAGCAGGCACGACACGGCGAGCATCACGTAAGTCACGGCCGCGTAGGCGGCACCATTGAGTAACCCGGCACGCGCGCTGGATTGCGCCATCACCCCCCCCTATAAGCTGTTGTATTTGCGCAAGAAGCAGCATATGGCCCTGACGCCGCCCGTCAATAGCAACGTTTCGATCCACCGCGATGCCCGCCCATCGAGGCTGGAAACATGCGGGCGCCGTTGCCTTCGCTTCAAGCCGCACAAACTTCCGGAAGCGGCCGTCGACGGCTCTACCAGAGCATCTCGCCAACCAGAGTACATGCTTGCTCCGGACCTGAGCACACGGCGCACCCCGGTGGGCAGCCGCATTTCGGCGCGGGGGACAGTGTAACCTGCCATGCAAAATCGGCTATCGTTTCTCCGCGGCGGGTCCTGTCGGTCCGCCACCGGCCAACACGCTCCCGCGACGACCTCATGGACGCTAGCATCATCATCACGACCTATCGACGGGAATCACTACTGTCGACACTGGTTGCCGATTGCATCGCCCAGATTCGGGCGCTGCCTGAGCTTCACATTGACGTCTGGGTCATCGACAACAGTCCGGATGCCAGCGCGCGCGCGCACGTTGATCAGTCGACAGAAGTCCACTTTGTGCACGAGCCACGACCTGGCGTTTCCCACGCGCGCAATCGCGGCATTGCTGACAGTGCGGGGCGCTGCATCATCTTCATCGATGATGATGAACGCCCCGCCCCCGGATGGTTGGCAGCGCTGCTGACCCTGCAAAAAGACACGAATGCGGATGTCCTCTTCGGGCCTGTGCACCCGCAGCCCGTCGATGACGCCACGCCCATGGACCACTTCTACACGGAGTTTGTTCGACAGGACTCCGACGCGCCAGCGGGTGCCGCTATCGCCCGGCACACACCCTGGGCGGGGTTAAAGCGTGGCCTCAGCCGGCGGCCGCTGGCGTCGAACAACACCCTGCTGCTGCGTTCGCGTTGTATCTTCGATGCTGCGCCATTCGATCCGTCGCTCGGGCAAACCGGCGGTGAAGACACGCTCTTCTTCACGGATCTCCAAAGAAAACATCGGCGTCTGCTCTGGTGTCCTGATGCCGTGGTCACGGAATCCGTCCCGGCGGACAGACGCACATTGCAGTTCTATTTGCGCCGCAAGTTCCGAAACGGCCAGATCACCACGTCAACCTGCCTGAAACTCGCACCGGCGGAGCACGGCCTCGCCGTCGCGTGGATGGCGACCGGATTGCTGCAGTGCCTGATCGGCCTCCTCTTCTCGGCCATGTGGCCGTTTGATCGGCTGCGCGGCTACCGCGGGCTAGGCACGGTCGCCACAGGGTTGGGCAAGCTGCTCTATCACGAACGTTTTCGGCAGATCGCGTATGGTCAGGCACAGGTTTCGACACCGGTATGACGTGCCAGGACCTCCCCCAGTTCGCCACGGCTAGGCCTGGCTCGATTGGTGCTATGTTGATCACCAACCTCCAACTCCATTACCGCCGACAGGCATGTCTTTGAACACGGGTAACAATCCGGCCCCGGTACCAAGCAATCTGATTACCCCCGGGCTGTCGCTGGCGCAGTTGATCGCGATCCTTTGGGCATATCGGTTCTGGATTGTCGGCGCCACGCTGTCAATGGCGATTGTTTCAGTGGTGCTGAGCAAGCTGGTGCTGCCCAAGACCTATGAGGCCACCGCCACCCTGCTAATCGACTTTGCGGTGAACGACCCGATCACTGGAAGAGACCTGCCCACCGGACTCGCCAGCTCCTACATGGCGACCCAGATCGAGGCCATCCAGGGCCCGAACACGCTCCATCCGGCCCTGGATCGACTCGGCTGGTTGAATGATCCGGAGCGCAGCGACGGTTTCGACGGCGGCGGCGAGGTCTCCTTGACCAGTTGGTTAAGCCGCAACCTGTCGGAGAACCTGACAGTCAAGCAGGGAGCGGATTCACGGTTCATCTACATCACCTATACAGCGCACTCGCCTGGCGAAGCCGCCCATGTGGCCAACACGATTGCAGACACCTTCGTGGAAGAGCAGCACGCCCGCAGCACCAAGCCGGCGCAGCAATTGACACGGCGCTACCGCGAGCAACTGGACGACTTGCGTGCCGCCGTTAACGACGCGCAATCACAGGTGACCCGCTACCGCGAACAGTCCGGGCTGCTGAACCTGGAGCAGGATGGCGTCGCCGACCGGGATCGACTGCTCGACATCGAGCGGCGCTTGTCCGAAGCCGAATCGCGCCGGCGGGAAGCACAGCAGCGGTTACAGTATGCGACCGAATCCGATGCCCGGGTGCTGGGTTCCGGCCTCATCCAGTCGCTCAAGACCCGGGTCGCCGAACTCGAGGCCTCGGTGGCGGACCTAAGCACCAGCCTGGGCCCGCGCCACCCCCGGTATGTCGCGCAGGAAAACGAGCTGGCTGCCGCTCGCATGCGACTGGGCCGGGAAATTGACGCCTACCTGGGCAATGCCCGTGCCGAACTGGCTGCGGCCCAGACGCAGGAACGCAGCTTGCGGGCCCAGCGCAACAACGCCAGGACGCAGATGCAGTCAGACCGCAGCCTGCAGGATGAAGGTGCCCGGTACCTGCGCGAGCTGGAGTCGGCGAAGCGTGCCTACCAACAGGCGCTGGACGAATACGACCGCCTGCAGCTGGGGACTCGCAACGATCAGAGCAGCGCGAATGTGGCGAGCCGCGCCACTCCGCCACTCAACCCCAGCTCCCCCAAGACGGTCGTCAACCTCATCCTGGCGTTGATTCTGGGCGGCGGGCTGGCGGTGACAGCCTGCTTCGTGACCGAACTGCTCAACCGCCGGGTGCGCTGCCGTGACGATGTAGAGCGGGACCTCGACCTCCCGGTCCTCGCTGAGCTCAATCCTGCCGGTGCCCGCAGGCGACTGATCTTCTGATCGCGCCGCGGTGCTCTCTTCACCACAGCAGACCCCGGCCCCGCAGCGGGACACCGGGTACTGGAAACTCACCGGGGCTTTGCTGTTCGTCACCGTATTCTTCGCCATTATTCCCAGCGGCTTTGAATGGGGAGTGACGGACCCCGGTCAAACCAACGACACGCTGCGCAAAGTCCAGTGGCTGCCGCTGTACGGTCTGGGAGGATGGTTGCTGTGGCGGCGGCGGCGAATCGCTCTCGCGATGCTGCCGCTGATCAACCCATTCTTGATCCTGTTCTGCCTGTGGGCGCTGGTGTCGGTGTCTTGGGCAGAGGTCGTGTCCAGTTCCATCGCCAGAAACGTCAAGCTCTGGGGCACCATGGCGATCGCGCTGGGTTGCGCCAGCGCAAGCTGGGCGCCCACCCGCTTCGAACACCTGACGTGGAAGACCCTGATGTTTGCGCTGGGTGTTTCTCTGATCATGGTGTTTGCACTACCCGAGATCGCGCGTCACCAGGACGACGCGCTGCGCGGCCTCTGGAACGGCATCACGGCATCGAAGAACCAGATGGGGTTCGTATTTTCGCTTGCGATGATTTTTACGGCCATCAACTACTACCGGGGCACAGTCCGGGGCAAAACCCTGGTGCTCTGCCTCGCATTGATCGGCGTCATGATCGTCGGCGTGCAAAGCACCACGTCGACTCTATGCGGCCTGATCGGCACGGCGATCGTATGGATGGTGGTCCGCCCCCCGGTGGATACGCGCGGCTACCTGGGGCTGATCATCGGTATCGCGATCCTCGTGATTGGCGTGCCGTACTTTGTCGTCAGCCTGCTCAGCGCACCGCCCACGGTCACCCAGATTCTGGAGCCGGCTGCCACAGCCGTTGGCAAGGACATCAGCCTGACAGGCCGAGACGACATCTGGGAGTACGTCATCTCGGAAGCGAAGCAGCATCCGATCAAGGGGATGGGTTACGGCTCGTTCTGGCTCGGGCCAGGAGGGCCTTCAGAGTGGATTCATGAAGCGCTTTACTGGATACCGTTTCAGGCACACAACGGCTACATCGATATCGTCAACGAAACGGGGTTTATCGGCCTGGGGCTCGTTATCGCCTTCGTGCTGATGCATCTCTATCAAATCCGACTCGTCCTGCGCATCGATCGAATCGGGGCCGCGGGTCATCTGGCGCTGCTGATTTATGTCCTGATTTCCAATATCGCCGAGACAACCCTGTTTCTTCCACCAACCCTGCCCTTTACGCTCCTGGCGCTCTCGTCAGCCGTGATGTCACGAGTCCTCTTACAGGCGCGATGGCAGGCCGAAGCGGAACAGGCTTCACGATCGCTCAATCCCCGCTTCCAGCGGCCGGAATCGGGGCCTAGACAGGCATGAATCAACGCAGGGTTCTGCTGTCGAATGCACTGGCCGGGATGATTGACCAAGCCCTGCTGTCCGCATTGAATTTCGCCATCGGGCTGCTATTCATCCGCCTCGCGAGCAAAGAGGAATACGGCCTGTACACGCAGTTCTTCGGCCTGCTCATGCTCAGCCAGAGTCTGCAGAACGCGTTGACCAACAGCCCGCTGATCGCATTGGGCGCCAAGCTGTCCGATGCACGCATGCGCACGCTGTCGGAGCACCTGCTACGGCTGCAGACCTGGGTCTCGCTGGTGCTCGGCGCTGTCAGCGTCGTCGGGGTCTGGCTCACGGACCAATTCGCCCATGTGCCACAGCTGGAAATGTCCGTGGCCCTGGGCTTCGTCTGCGCGCTCGTCGGGCAATGGTTGCGGGAGTTCGCGCGGCATTATCATTTCCTCAACATGCGCCCCCATGCGGCGCTGCTCACCGACATCCTGTACGGGACCAGCCTGGTGTGCGGCTTGGTGATCACCGTCCTGTGGTTGGAGGTCACGACGACCTGGCTGCTGCTGGTCATGGGCATCGCCAGTGCCATTGCGGGACTGCACGGCATTCTTCAGTCCAAAATCTCGCTCGGACGAGCCAGCGCCGACGCTAGGAATCTGATGCAGCGGGCCTGGTCCATGAGCCGCTGGACGTTGCCAGGCACCATCGTCGACTGGCTGTCGCGAAACACCTTCGCCATCGTCGTAGGCGCGATCCTCGGCCTGGCCGCGGCGGCCGACATCAGTGCCGCGCGGTTGCTGCTCATGCCTGCCGCCTTGTGCGTCACCGCCTGGGGCAAGGTGTTTACGCCACGGTTCTCCCGATGGTGGGGCGCTGGCGACACCCGCCTGCTGGACACGGTCTCACGCGTCTCGGTCATCGCGCTGGTCGCCATCATGGCCGCGTATACCGCGGTGTTAGTCCTGGGCTTCGACCTGCTGCAGCGCTTTGTTCTGGGCGGTGAGTACGCAACAGCCAAGCCCTTGCTGCTGACCTGGGCCATTTATTTCGCGATTACGGCGATTCGCCAAGTCGGCACCGTCACCATGGCCGCCGGCGAGCGCTTCCAATCCCTTTTCCACTATGGCTGGATTGCTACCCTTATCGGCCTGCCCGCCGCCATCGTATTGACCTGGCTGGCCGGAACCCAAGGGGCCATCTTTGGCCTGATCCTCGGTGAATCCGCATTGGCCCTGCTGATACTCCTGCGTGGCGTGCGAAGCATGCGTGCGCATCGCTCCCAACACCGTGAGACCGGCGCACCCAGCGCCTGAACGATGCCTCTCAACCATTCATGTCTCCGGCTGCTTGCCCTGCTACTGGGCGGCACCTATTCGCTTGGCCTATCGGCGCTAACGCTGGAGGCCGAGCAGGCAGAGTTCCATGGCCAGGTCAGCAGCAGCCGGTCTCCGCTGGCCTCGGGATACCGTTACACCCAAGGCTATAAATCGGATGCCGATTACCTGGAATTCACCATCCAGCACCCGGCCACGGAACGGCTGCAAGCGCGCCTGCGGTACCGGACACCCCACGGCAAGAAAGGCATCGATTTCACGGTCAACAGTGAGAGCAACCGCATCATGCTGCCGGCCAGCAACCGCTTTACGTCGATTGATGCCGGGCTCGTCACACTGCAGAAAGGCCGCAATATCATCCGGATTGGCGGAGGCTGGCATTACTACGAGATCGATGCGCTTGAGCTGGTCCCGGCCCCGCCCATTCGGCCGCTGCGGGCAGTCCCCGCCACGCTGGTTTCACCCCGCGCATCGCGCCAGACGCAGGCGCTGTTTGCTCGTCTGCAGGAATCCTACGGCCACAGCACGCTGAGCGGGCAGCAGGAAGCATCGGAACTCGCTCATATCGAGACGGTCACGGGGCGACGACCGGTGATCATCGGCGGCGACCTGGTGATCTACTCGCCGTACTGGCTCACGTTCGGGGGACAGCCGGACACTCAGACGCGATTCGGCACAACGGCAGACTATCTCGCCGCGGCCAAGTCTGGCCACGTGATCTCGCTGGCATGGCACTGGCACGCACCCGCGGACAACAAGGCACGCAACTGGTCACCCGGCGCCAGCCCCTTCTACTCGAAGGCCACCCGGTTTCCACTGGCCGAGGTGCTGGATCAGCCCGACAGCCCCCGCTACGCATTGCTGCTGCGGGATATCGACGCGATTGCGGTCGAGCTGCGCCGCTACCAGCAAGCGGGCGTCCCTATCCTCTGGAGGCCGCTACACGAAGCTGAGGGCGGCTGGTTCTGGTGGGGTGCACATGGCCCGGACACGCAGAAACGTCTATGGCGCCTGCTGTTTCAACGCCTCACCGAGCTGCATGGCCTCGATAACCTGATCTGGGTTTACAGCTTCACGACCGAACTCGACATGACCTGGTACCCAGGCGATGCATTCGTCGACATCGTCGGCGTGGATGCCTACCCCAAGGACCGCGGTGCCACGCTGAATGCGGAATGGCAAAAGCTCCACCGCAGCTTCGACGGCCGCAAACTCATTGCATTGACCGAAGTCGGCGGGGCACCGGACACCGAAGCGATGCATGAACAGGGGGTCCGATGGGCCTATTTCCTGACCTGGGAGGGCGCAGAACAAGGCCCCCGCTCCGTGCCGCGTCAACGCCTCAGCGACGCCTATCTCGCGCCTGTGACGATCACGCTGGACGAGTGGCGGGGCTCCACACCTCCGGACAAGGCGGATTGAACGACCAAACGCTGACTCGCCGCGACCTACGCGCGAACTCGCTCACCATCAAGCTCACCCATGCGCGCGCGGTCCGCGGACATCAGGCCACAGCCGGCTCAGCGCGTCCCCAGGTAGTCGGCCTGCTGCTGTGCGGACAGACAGTCCAGCACGGCATCCGGATTGTCGAAGCGGGCGAGCAAATCGTTCGTGTTCTGCTTTTCGATCTGGGTGCGTAATGCGTCGCCATCCGGCGCCCCGATATGCAGCAACTCAAACACTTCGTGCATGCGCGTCGCAATCTCGGAATAGTCCAGCTGGACGTGTTCGCGAGATGCCAGCATCGCACTGATCCGCGTTGTTTCGGCGTCCCGGCGCGAAGCGAAGCGGCGAAATTCGGTGGCGTCGAAGTGGATCTTCTTCTTCGCCGCCCCGCGTCGCACCACATTCCCCTTGGCCCATTGCCCGGAGGCCTTGGCGATTTTGAAGGACGAGTATTGCGCCAGGTAATTGTTTCGGGTGAGGAAAATCACCTTCCAGTTCTCGTCGCGAACAATGGCGCGCAAGACCCGGCGATTATGGCCCGGGAACAGCTTGAACCCTGCCGCCTGCGCCTGCGGATGCGCCGCGAAACTGCGCTGCATCAACGCATCAAGAAACCGCATGGGCATCAGATCTCGATAGAGGCGCAGCCCGGCATAGAGTAGCGGCCGACTGCGGAGCGGCTCATGGAAACTCGAGTAGATTTCCCAGCGGTGAAACACTTCGTAATGGCAGACCACGGCAGGCTGCGTGTCCAGGACGCTGCAAAGCCAGTTTGAGCCCGTTCTCGGGGCCGCGATGATGCAGAATCGAGTCGACACCGTCAGGTCGCTCCTGGAATTGCTGGTCGGCTAAGTTCACGAATGTCGTCGATGATCACGGACTGCGCCTGCGGCGAAAACGCATCGGGTATAGCAACCGCATCCGCGGTGCCGGCGTCGGCCGCGCTGAGCTGCGCGTGGAGCTCGGCCGCGAATGTGTCGGCATCATCGGCAATTGGCAGCTGATCGCGTATGTCGTCGGGCAATCCGGACGCGCCTTCACGGGTCGTTACAAATGTCACGCCCAACCCCAGCATCTCCAGGGTTTTGACCTTGATGCCGCTGCCCTGGCGCACGGGATTGACGAAGACTCGGGCCTGCGCATAAAGCGGGCGCACATCGTCGGGATCAGCGATCAGCGTGACGTCCGGCAAGGATTCGCACAGCGCTTGCAGTGCGGGCACCGGCGATCGGCCGGCGATGAGCACCCGCACCGCGCCATGACGCTCCGTCAATCGGGGCAGCACGTCGCTAAGAAACCAGGTGATGCCGTCGACGTTGTTGTCCATGGTCAGATTGCCGATGAATCCGACGTCATGGCTCGGTGTGTGACCGTCGGCGACCAGCGCTTCGACACGCACGATGGGGGGGTGCCAGCGAAAGTGGGAATAACCTCGTGCTTCCCAGAATTTCATGTCATCCGCAGAGCAGTCGTACACCCGTGCAGCGTGTTCGATCACACGCGTTTCCAGGGGTTCGGCCCGCCAGGCCGTGAAGAAGCGGCGCAGCCGCTGACGCCCGCGTGAAGTGGCGTAAAGCCGACGCGCATAGACGTATTCGATATTGTGCGAGCGGTATAACAGCGGGAGCAATAAGCGATCGCAGACTGCCAGCGCCAGTCGCGCCCCGTGAAGCCCGTCCAGCATGACCGCATCGGGCGCAAACGCCTCGACACGAGCGACCACCTGCGCCACCTGGGCAGGCGGCAGCCAGCGACTGGCCTCTTCCCAGGGGTAGCGTGCCAGCAACAACGATTTTCGGATTTTTGTTGGCAAGTCCCGCGCGAGATCCAGCACCAACACGTCATCGGCGACCGCTCGCAACGAATGCTCAAGCGCAACGTGCGATCCGCTATCACACCACCACGCAACGATCTGCAGGCGGACTCCCAGCGCATGCAGAGCCTCGATGCGCCGCGACATGTCGACTCTGGCCCCGTGATGCGGCGGATAGGGGGCATCGTGGCAAAAGATGGTCAGCGCAGGCTGATCGGTCACCGCGGCCCCTGCAATCGGCAATGACATTCAGGCCAAAGCTCGATCAAGCAAGACCGTTCCGATCAGTTCGACGCCGTGCGACCGTAGTTCTGCGACCAGTGCCCGCGTTTCTGAAACCGGGTCCACATCGCGCCCGATGACCACGATCGCGCTTCCCGCGACCGAGGCAACGGCCTGGGCATCAGCGATTCCGTCCACCTGCGTCGCATCCAGCAGGACGGTGCCGCGCCGACTGGCGTCGGCATGCAGCCACTCCCTGAACCGCGGATGAAGCACGCGTTCGAAGACACGATCCTGAGTGGCTCCACCTGTGATCAGGGTGAACTCGGGCAACTCATCGAACTGATAGCCCGAAAGCCCCGACTCGCCTGCCAGCCAGGAGGCCAGACCATCTTGCTCAGCGACACCGAACAGCGCGCTCGACTGTCCGGCCTGTAGCCCGACATCGACAAGGCATGTCGGGCGTCCCGACCGCGATAACATGACCGCGAGATTGGCGGGTACGGAAGCGCGAGAGGCACTCTGCCCTGCAGACACGAACGCCACGACCGCCCGCTTTTTCATCTGCTCGAGTCGCGGCATGGTCCTGGCCAGCAGTCCGCGATAGTTGCGAGATTCCGCCGACTCGGGCCTTAGCACTGTGACCAGGGCCTGCGCCGGATTCAACGGCACCTGATGAATCGTGGCGACCGGTCCGAGCGCCTTCGGCAACGCGCTGCCGGCAGCGTTGCCAACCGTCGGCGCGGCCTGCTCGGGGCCATTCTCTATCGCTGCTGATGGATGGAGATCCGGAGCGACCTTCGGCTGCCGCCCTGAGGACGATTCTGGCCCGGCCAAACGCTGCGACTCGAACGACGCCTCGGCACGTGGGGCCGTCGCTGCAGCCCGGTCACGGCTAGCAGCACGGGATACGGAAACGGACGTGGCGCTGTTCTGCCGCCGGGACGGGCTATCGGCGCTCGCCACAACGCTGGACGGCTGCGCCACGCGGGGGCGCGCCTGCGCCTGACGGGGGGGCTGCGTGTCCTGCTCGGACTTCAACGTGCGCTTCAGCCGTGCGGAATCCTGCTCGCTGGCTTCCGCATCGATGATCCGGCCGCCGCCGATCCGGGTCGCCAGAATGCCGCGCTTCACAGTGGGTTTGGTTGAGTCAGCCATGGGAGGTCAGTATAGGACCGGCGTTTCGGGGAATGGGTGACTTATAGCAGACCATCCGGCAGTGGCCGATGTACGAGCCGTCAGAACAGGCGTTCCTTCACGACAATCACGTCGTCAGGCTGTACCCGATCCTCCAGCCCGACCGAGCGCGTGACCGTCCGACCATCTTCAAGCGTGCGTTTCAGCTTGACCTTGGAATCACTGCCCCGGTCCGTCAATCCACCCCCCAGCGAGATTGCCTGCATCACCGTAATCGACTCCGGTGGCGGATACGCATCCGGCCGGCGCACTTCGCCGTAGATATAGAATTTCGGCGCGACCGGGACATAGATGGTATCGCCGGCCAGCAAATCGATGGTGCCGGTGTTTTGCGCGGTCAGTAACTGGTCGAGATTGATCGAATAGCGTTGGTGTCGATCACCACCGCGCCGGACCAGCGCGACTGTTCTGGACCCCTGGGCAGTGATGCCTCCGGCCAACGCCAATGCGTCGAGCACAGTGGTCGACGATTCAAGCGGGAATCGTCCGGGCGACGCGACGGAGCCCAGCACCGAAATCTGGCGACTGCGCAACTCCTCGATGGTGATATTGACCTGCGGTTGCTTCAGGAACCCGCCGCTTTCGTAAGCCGCTGCCACCCGGTCACTGGCCTGCTGGGTGGACAGCCCGGCCACCTGCACCCGGTCGATCAAAGGCAGCGAGACGCTACCGTCGTCCCCGACCACCGTTTCGGTCGCCAAGTCCGGCTGCCCGAACACGTTGACTCGAATGCTGTCGCCTGCCCCCAGACCTGAGTCGTGACCAAAGCCAGCCGGCTGTCGCGGCAGCGCCGCAGGAGCCGGAAGCCGACTCTGCATCGGCCCAGCGTCGGGCGATCCTGGTGGCTTTGCGGCTGGTCGAAGCGGCGGAAAAATCTCTGGCGCTGGCCTTTCACGAGTCCGCGTCTCCGATGCGGTCGGTGCGCGCTGCAGCTGCGGCGCGACGTCGACGGGCGCCACGGCTCGCTCGGCGGGCAGCGACCGATACCCGGAAATGCGCGCATTTGTCTGCGCAGACGGCACGGCTTTATCCTGGATTACGTCGTGCTGACCGGCACTACCGCGAGCCCGAGGCCCACCCAGAATTTGCGGCTCCGGAATGGCGAAAACACGGGGCACCGGCTTCGGGCTCCGCCGGGCGCGATCGGCCGACGCGGTTGATTCCACCCAGCGGCCATAGGGGTCGACATCTGGCGCGGGCACCTGCTGGCGAGGCAGCGGCGTGGTCTGGGCTGGAAGCCTGGATTGCTGAGGCCGCTGCGGTGGACGCGATGGTTGAGACGCGGGATCGGGGATGACAATGGTCGTGGGCGGACGCAGCGCACGCCGGTCGCCCGCAAATGCCTGTGGCGGTATCCGCGCAGGCTGCTGCTCGACGGGCCAGGGGTCGCTCGAGACCCAGCGCGGGTCCTCCTGCTCCAGATAACCCTGGCCCCAGGCGACCTGCGCACAGGCAGCCGTGGCGGCAACCGCCAGCATACGCGCCGCGGCCGCCCACTGAGTCCCTACCCTGCTGCTGTTGAACAAATTCATCATTCGGCGTTGTCGACCCAGGCGCTCGACCGTCTCCGGCCCATCCGAATCAGCCAAACCCATGAACGTCTGCCGATCCCCGATAACTCACGATTCTAACCCCAAAACCCCGACGTATGGGGATTTATGCCTGTGAAACAAGGGCTTGAACCGGATTTGTCAACCCCCAAATCGCAGACATCCCCGGCGTTGCCCGGTGGTGACTCAACCGAAACCACACTGGAGGTCCAACGTGAATCTCAAGCACTATGAACCCGTGGGCGTGTTCAACGCCTTATCGCAAGAACTCGACCGCTGGATGGATGCCAGCCAAAGCCAACAGGCCAGCCGTGCCTGGACGCCGGCGGCGGACATCGAAGAAACCGATGGCCACTATCTCGTCCGCCTCGATGTTCCAGGGGTGAGCCCTGAACACATCGAAGTCCGTGTCGAAAAGAACGTGCTCACGGTGGAAGGTGAGCGTGAGGCTGTGGCGAACGAGGCTGGACGCTTCACCCGCGTCGAACGTATCCAGGGCAAGTTCGTCCGTCAGTTCCGTCTGCCCGATGTCGCCGACGACGAGGCCATCGAAGCCGATTATGCACAGGGTGTGCTAACGGTGCAGATCGCCAAGAAGCAAAGCAGCCAGCCCCGACAAATCACCGTCCGGGTCAGCTAAGCGAGACTGCGCACGGCTTTCGGGGGTCCGCCCCGGCTGCCGTGCGCAACCCATCGATGTCTACAAGGCAAGCCCAGTGAGAACCGACAAACTGACCACACAATTCCAGCAGGCACTGGCCGATGCGCAATCGTTGGCGGTCGGTCGGGACCATCCGCAGATCGACCCGGCGCATGTACTGCTCGCGCTGCTCAATCAGGATGGAGGTGCGTCGCGGCAGCTGCTCGCTCAATCCGGCGCGCAGGTCGACGCCGTCCGCAACCGGCTGGACGCGCTGATCGATCACCTGCCCACGGTCGGACAGGCAACGGGGGATGTTCAGGTAAGCGCCGACCTGTCCCGCATCCTCAACCTCACCGATCGTCTCGCCCAGCAGCGCAAGGACGAATTCATCGGCTCGGACTTGTTCCTGCTCGCACTGGTCGACGACAAGACCAAAACGGGTCAGTTATTGCGGGATGCCGGCTGCACCAAAGACGCCCTGGCACGCGCCATCGAAGCCATCCGCGGCGGCGAACCTGTCGACAGCGCAGACGCCGAAGGCCAGCGTCAGGCGCTGGAGAAATACACCATCGATCTCACCGCCCGCGCCGAAGCCGGAAAGCTGGACCCGGTCATCGGCCGCGATGAGGAAATCCGCCGCGTGATCCAGGTGCTATCCCGGCGAACCAAGAACAATCCCGCGCTCATTGGTCGGCCCGGCGTCGGCAAGACCGCTATTGCTGAAGGCCTGGCGCAACGCATCATCGACGGCGAGGTGCCGGACGGTCTGCGCGGCAGGCGCCTGCTGTCGCTGGATCTGGGCGCGCTGATCGCCGGAGCCAAATTCCGTGGCGAGTTCGAGGAACGCTTGAAATCGGTGCTCAAGGATCTGTCCAAGCAGGAAGGCCGCATCATCCTGTTCATCGACGAGATCCACACCCTAGTGGGCGCCGGCAAGGCCGAAGGCGCCATGGATGCTGGCAACATGCTCAAGCCGGCTCTGGCCCGGGGCGAGTTGCACTGCATCGGCGCGACGACGCTGGATGAATATCGCGAGAACATCGAAAAAGACGCCGCGCTGGAACGCCGGTTTCAGAAGGTGGTCGTCGATGAGCCGTCGGTGGAAGACACCATCGCGATTCTGCGGGGGCTCAAGGAGCGCTACGAAGTCCACCACGGCGTGGAGATCACCGACCCGGCCATCATCGCCGCAGCGCGGCTGTCACATCGCTACATCTCCGACCGCCAGCTCCCGGACAAGGCCATCGATCTGATCGACGAGGCCGCCAGCCGCATTCGCATCGAAATCGACTCCAAGCCTGAGGCGATGGATCGTCTGGAGCGTCGCATCGTCCAGCTCAAGATCGAGCAGGAGGCCCTGAAAAAGGAATCCGACGAGGCATCGCGCAAGCGCCTTGAATCGCTGAAGACTGACATCACCAAGCTGGAACGCGAGTACTCCGATCTGGAGGAAATCTGGAAATCGGAAAAGGCCAGCGTCCAGGGCGCATCCAGTGCCAAGGAAGAACTGGAGCGCGCCCGCATCGAACTGGAGCATGCGCGCCGCGCCGGTGATCTGACGCGCATGTCTGAACTGCAGTACGGCCGCATCCCGGCGCTGGAACGTCAGGTCGCCGAGGCCCAGGCAGCCGACGACGGCGAACAACGCAAGTTCCAGTTGCTCAAGAGCCGCGTCACCGACGAGGAAGTCGGCGAGATCGTCTCCAAGTGGACTGGCATTCCTGTCGCCAAGCTGATGGAAGGCGAGCGCGAAAAACTATTGCAGATGGAATCGGTGCTCCATGAGCGGGTGGTCGGCCAGGACGAGGCGATCACTGCCGTGGCCAACGCCATCCGGCGTTCGCGTGCCGGCCTGTCGGACCCGTCCAAACCCGTTGGCAGCTTCCTGTTCCTGGGGCCCACCGGTGTTGGCAAGACCGAGCTGTGCAAGACCCTGGCCGGATTCCTGTTCGATTCCACCGACAACCTGGTGCGTATCGACATGAGCGAGTTCATGGAGAAGCATTCGGTGTCGCGGCTGATCGGCGCACCACCCGGGTATGTCGGCTACGACCAGGGCGGCTACCTGACCGAGGCGGTGCGCCGTAAGCCCTACTCCGTGCTGCTGCTCGATGAAGTCGAAAAGGCCCACCCGGACGTGTTCAACATCCTGCTGCAGGTGCTGGACGACGGTCGTCTCACCGATGGTCAGGGCCGCACCGTGGACTTCCGCAACACCGTGGTGGTGATGACATCCAATTTGGGCAGCCATCTGATCCAGGATTTGTCCGTGGGCGACGAGGCCGGTGACTACGCGGCCATCCGCGAAGCGGTGATGGAAGTGGTTCGCCAGCAATTCCGGCCCGAGTTCATCAACCGCATCGACGAGGCCGTCGTGTTCCATCCACTGGCCAAGGCGCAGATTCGAGACATCGCGCTGATCCAGGCGAGCGGCCTGATCCAGCGTCTGGCGGAACGCGACCTCGGCATCCGTTTCAGCGATGCCGCGCTGGATCGCCTGGCCGATGCCGGATTCGATCCTGTCTATGGCGCGCGGCCACTCAAGCGCGCCCTGACACAGTTGGTGGAAAACCCGCTGGCCAACCGGATTCTGGCGGGTGATTTCGAACCAGGGTCGACAGTGCAGGTCGATTTCGATGCAGACTCGGAGTCACTGCTGTTTCGGAGCGAACTCGGCTGAGTGCTCGTCGGAGGTCAGCCTTTGGTCGTGCCTGCCTTTGGATCATTCAGGACGCTGGCTTCTCGCACGACCTCGGCAAACTCATGTCGGGCCTTGAAGATGCCGAAGGCCAGTACAGCGAGCGTTGTCCAAGTCCAGACAGGCCCGAATGGGTCGACGATGAACAGGAGCGCTACCGCCCCCGCATAGAGAACCACACGCCCGACCAACATCCGCGGCTGCGCCCACTTCAGCCCGAAATTGCGATGGATGTAGTACGGAATCCAGCGACAGATCGCCTGAACAATCAGCGCCATCGCGCCCGGTAGATTCGCCGGAACCACCAACAGGCAGGCAGAAGCCCTGGCCAACTGCAGGACGTAGAGCAGCCAGACGCGGGTCGAGTAATCGACACGATTGTAGATACGAAACAGCGCGTGCAACGCCAGCAAGGCGAGCACCCAGACCGCGGTGATACGCACAAGCTCGCCGTTGGGCCTAAGCAAGGCGATCCCCGCCACGCCCAGGCTCAAGGACCAGAGCCATGGCTGCCATCTTGGCGTGGCCACCATATGGGTTGCGTACTGACGAGAAAGCTTGGGCGTAGATTCGTACAGCTCGCCACAGCGGTCGTTGTCCACATAGCCAGTCTCGTAAATCGCCCAGAACGAAACCAGCAGGCAGCCGAGCCCGATCACGTGCAGGACGGGTGCGTTGGTCAGTGCGATCGTCGCAAGCAGCCAATACATGAAGTCATCAAGCAGAATGCTCCGGCGCAGATACTTGGCGCCCGGCCGCTTGACCTTGGTGGTGTAATCGAACGGCAGGTACACCCGGCGCAAGGCTGGCATGTAGAGGGCATCAGGCCAATCGACTAGCTGACCCTGCGCCGCCGCGGCCAACAATGGCGCATCGGAGCGAGAGTCCGTGACCACGAGCGATTGCGCCACCACCTCTGCCCCGAGTCTGGACTGTACCAGCGCGAGTTTTCCGCTCGCTCGATCATCGAAACCGGACAGCGAGCAGGCGATCAACTCAGCGTCGCCCCAGCCCATCGCCTCCAGGAGCGGCCGGATGATCGGCTCAAAGCCGATGCTTGCGACCACCACGCGACCTCGGGATTGCCGCAGCGCATCGGAGAGCGGCTGGTTGAGCATCTCCGGGCCGCGCCGCTGCACAAACCGTCGCCAGCGCGACCACTGCCACGGCATGGTGTAGAGGATGACCCGAATGCGCCAGACATCCCGCGTCGGCTCCCCACCCGTCCAGCGCCAGGGCTTGGTGATCTCCAGCACGCGCAGGAGCACCGCGGCCAGCAGGCCGAACATGGCCTGGTCGATGAACTCCTCGGTTGAATTCCTCAAGCAAAGTGTTTCATCAAAGTCGACGAGCACTGGGGTCTCGGCGTGCGCCACATCATGCAGCGCCTGCTCTGGCGTGCACAGATAATCCGGTTCCGTTCCCTCCATGACGTCTTCCATCGGTATTTCCTAATTGCTGCGGCGGACACCGACGCGACGCCCTTGGGCGAGGCGGCGGCAACCAGTGCAGGGCCGCGACGCCCAGACTCGAGAAGCTTCAAGCATGACCCACCGGCGATAAAGGTTTGGTGACCGTTCGGCAATGTAGCGATATCGCGACGGCGATGGCGTGGCGTTCACCCCATACACCCCTTCTCCCGGTGCCGAAACGACAGGGCTCGGGGAGGTCCATGCGTCCATTCACCGTCCAGCGTCTTTCGCCGACCCGGTCAACAGGTCGATGAGCTGGCGGCGTCTCCCGATCCCCAGTTTGCCGTATATGCGATGCACATGGTTGGCCACGGTCGACGGAGACAGCTCCAGTTCCTGTGCGATGACCTTGTAGCTCGCACCGCTGACCAGCCGATCGGCGATCTCACGTTCGCGCAGCGTCAGTACTTCCAGACGCTCGCGCTCCCAGATCCGCAGCAAGGTCAACTCCGCTAAGTGCTCCGCATACACCTGAAGCGGACCGACCGACAACTCCGAGCGATGCAGGGACTCGGGGACATCGAATGGCAGCTGGTGCCCGGTCCAGCCCGGAAAATGCCGCTGCATCAGCGAGCGGAACCCCCATTGGGCATCCAGTACCGCGCCTCCGGCATCCACCACGGCGGATGGCCGATGTGCGTGGGTTCCGGCCGGTTTGGCCAGACCCAGAAAATACGCCTGCGTCGCCGCGCCGATCATCGCCGGGGCGATCAACTGGAAGGCACGGATCTCATCATCGGTGAATGGGGCCTCACTGGTCCGGGTCAGTACGATCTCGGTGTTGAGCTCCAGCACCCTGTCCACCATCAGCACACCCACGGCGTCACGCACGCCATGCTGCTCCAGCACCCGCCGATATACCCGCGTGCGTGGCACTGGCTCGGGTGCGCAGCTGCGCGCCAGTGACTCGGCGACATCGGGGCGTTGACGCATGTGCAGCTTGAGTGGGTTGATCTCGGCGCTGCCCTCCCAGGCGCGCGGGAACTGAGGTGGCAACTGCCAAACGGTCAGCGCATGCGCACCGGCGCCGCGCTTCGCGCGCCGCCACAGTGCTCCGTCCGCCGAAGCGGCCGTCGCAACGGCTTCCAGCATCCAGCTTCGAAACCGCTCGGGCGGCTGACTCAATGCCCCTTCGAACAGATTCGCAACCAGTCCGGTGATATGCCCAGTATTTATTAACCCTTCCATTGGGCCTTTTTTATCCTATTTGAAGGAGTTTTATTAGGCCATTCTAACGGCCATGAAGCAACTCGCCACTCAATTCGTCGCCGCACTCCTACTTGCCATGGCAAGCGTCTCCGTTTGGGGCAACGACAACAACGTCAACGTCGCCGACGAGTCCGATTACTCGGTGCTGGTGTTTTGGGCGAGTTGGTGTGGTCGGTGTGATGCCGTATTGAAGGACATGGATGCGCTGCACATGTCCGGCGCCTTGCACGGTATTCCGGTGAAGGCCGTCAACATCGGTGCGCAGGCCAACGCCGCGCAGGCCTTGCTGCGGAAGGGTGGGCAGGACCTGCAGCTAATCGCCGACGGTCAGACGCTTGCCGAGCGATTCGGCGTGCAATCGGTGCCGTGGGTCGTGGTCGTCGACGCAAACGGTGAGCCGGTCTACGAGCCGAGTCGGAACACCGTTCCGACCCAGCTCGCCAAGTACGTTCAGATGGACCTAGCGCTGCGTCTCTAGCAGAAACTGCCCGGCGCTCGGTCAACCACGGTTCCGCTACCGGCTTAAAATGTCTGCCGAACCCGGAAGTAGTAGTTCGCGTCTGCGTCTTCTTCCGCGGCATCCGTCACGCCAGAGGTTGTCAACTCGATGGCCGAGCCGATCGCTGCTTCCAGCCCCCAGGGTAGCTTGCCGGTGATTTCAGCCCCGACGTCCGCCTGACTGCGGTCGTCCGTGTCACGCCCACCCACGTTGTCTTCGAAGCGGGTGATGCCGTACTCGGCGAACGTCTTCAGACCAACCTGCAAAATGTTGAACGAGTACTCCGGCGGCTCCCACTGCACGCGTGCCACGGCGCCGGAATCCC
>OOGU01000113.1_pt1 | contig 19863 bp, 16 predicted proteins | sample 1670261 | NCBI WGS metagenome assembly OOGU01 (sample SAMEA98137168, study PRJEB22522) | marine metagenome | biome: marine biome; feature: marine water body; material: sea ice | place: Arctic Ocean | collected 04-Sep-2015 | depth 1.3 m
GATGGCGTGATGGCTGTGTGCGTCCGGGTGGCGGGGGTCGCGAGGGGCTGGCGGAGGTCAAGGCCGCTCAACTTCACTTCATCGCGGCCTTTGCCCGCCTGCGAATCGAGGCGGAACACATCCTCGCCTCGCTGCGGCCCTCCGACGCTGACCAGTCCAGCCGGACTCAGGTCATGACCTTGCTGGACGAACTCGCCAGCTATGGGCTGCAGGCCAACCCGAACAATGGCGGGCGCATCTACTCGCTGATGGCACGGATGAACGGCAGGCACCCGACCTTCGAACAGGCCGCGCGGGACGTGCGCGCCGCCAAGGATGAGCTCCAGCCGATAGCCGATGCGTTATCCGACAGCGCGCCAGTCGAACAACTGAACGCGCTCGGAGCGCTGGTCCGCGACACGATCGCTGTCCAGGACGCTCGGATCGAGCACTACACGTTGGCGCTGGCGGCCTTTGCCGGTGCTCTGCTTCTCGTGTTCAGCCTCATCGGGCTCCGCCTGCGCGGGAGCTTCAATGAACTCGATGGAATCAATGCCAACCTGGAGAAGCTGGTCGAGGAGCGTACCGATGAGCTGAACCGGACGCTGCAGGAATTGCGGATGCAGCAAGCGCATCTGATTCAGTCGGAAAAGCTCTCATCGCTCGGCCAGATGGTCGCGGGAGTCGCGCATGAGATCAATACACCGCTGGGATACGCGCTGAGCAACGTGGAGACGGTGAAGGAATCCATCGCGCTCGTCGAAGCCGCTGGCGGGCTGAGCGAAGACGCACAAGAGCGCGTGGTGGAGGCCGATGTGCTGCTGGAAGACTCCATGCACGGTATGCATCAGATCGACGAACTGGTCAAAAGCCTCAAGAACTTCAGCCGCATGGATCGCTCGACGACCGAACTGTTCAACCTGAACGACGGTCTGGATACCGCGCTGAAGATTTGCCAGAACCAACTCAAGGGCCGCGTTGAAATCGAGCGCGACTTCGCCGAGCTGCCGGCGGTGCTGTGCGCGCCATCGCAGATCAACCAAGTGTTTCTGAACTTGATCAACAATGGCGCGCAAGCCATTGAAGGTACGGGCCTGATTCGCATCGAAACCCGACATGAAGCCGATCAGGCCGTGATCCGCATTAGCGATTCCGGTTGTGGCATGGACGAAGAAACCCGCGCGCATATCTTCGAGCCATTTTTCACGACCAAGGCCGTCGGCGAAGGGACCGGTCTAGGGCTGTCGATCGTGTTCCGCATCATCGAAGACCACGGTGGCCGCATCACGGTGGATTCAACCCCCGGCAGTGGCTCCGAGTTCACCATCACGCTACCGGTTCGTCAGTCGGCCGCATCCTCCCCTGTCGCAACATTTGCCGCCGAGCCGGAGGCCAGCCTGTCCATCGGGTCGGCCACGCCGGCCGGCGCCTGAGGAGGCCCTGTGACCGCACAACCGCCGATCACCGTGCGGCCGCGTCTGTTGTTCGTCGACGATGAGGCCCGAATTCTGGTGTCGTTGAAATCCATCTTTCGCACCGATTACGACGTGCGGACGGCCAACAGCGGCGCGGAAGCGATAGAGATTCTGCGGGACTGGCCCGCCGATGTGCTTGTCAGTGATCAGCGTATGCCAGAGATGACGGGCGTGGACGTCTTGCGATCGGCGGCCGCGATCCGGCCCGACACCACCCGCATTCTGCTGACCGGCTACTCGGACCTCGAAGCGATCATCGGCTCAGTCAATGACGGTGAAATCTTTCGATTCGTTTCAAAACCATGGCGGCGGAACGAGCTCCGTGACACGGTCGCGGCCGCAGTGCGAACAACCGCTAGCGCGCTCGCGTCCAATGATCCAGAGCCGATCGCAATCCAGTCTCCCCCTGAGGCCCAGCCAGCCGGCGAGACCCCCGCGAACTCCGATCAACCGGGGGTACTGATTCTCGATGCCGATGCTGCAGAACGCGAAGCCCTGCGCCATGTGCTGAGCGCCGACCGGCCCACCTATGTTGCCGGATCGTTCTACGACGCGCTGGAGCAGATCAAGACCCATCGCATCGGCACCGTGATCACCGAATCCAGTATCGGTGGCGAGCCCGTCACCACATTGGTGAATGGCTTGCACCAATTGAGGCCTGGCCTAGTTTACATCGTCCTCACGGGGCAGCCGGACGCCCAGCACATTATCGATCTGATCAACTACGGTCAGATCTATCGGGTGCTGCGTAAACCGATCAATGTCAGCGTGCTCCGCGGCGCGGTCAACCTGGCGGCGCGTCGTCATCAGACCCTGGAGCGCCGACCCGACCGAGCCAGGCAGCTCACCGAGGAACTCGCCCCCCTGCCTCCAGAACGGCAGAACCGCGGGTTATTCGCGAAGATCCGTCAATTTCTCCAGGCCTGAGCGCGGCCGTAACCGCTTGAACGGAAACCACCATGTCAGCACCTTCTACCGAATCAGGATCGAACACCCGGTCGCTCCGCCAGTCGCTTGGTCATTCTGCGGAGTACGCAATAGCCCTCGCCCTGTTGCTCGTCGGTGTGGTTGTCGGAGCGGTCGTCTGGTTCAGCAATCAGGCCGAACGCGTCGGCGTTGTCACTGAAATCGCAATGGCGAGCGATGATGCCGAAACCGAGGCCGCCACACGCGCGAAGGCTGAAGAGGACGCGGCGCTAGCCGAACTACGCAGAGAATTACGCGACAGTCTGAGCAACGTGGAGGCCAGGGGCCGGATGCAAGCTGAGCTGGCTGCCCAGGAGCAAGCCGCCGCCGAGGAGCGCGCCCGACAACTGGCGGAGCTGGAACGCCGCCAACGTGAGGCCGAGGCGCTACGCCTTCAGCTCGAAAGCGAGCAGGAACGCATCGAACGTCTGGAGCGCGAACGCAAGGTTGCATCGCGCCAATCAACAGGCCCCGCACCATCACCGGCCGCTCCGGAAACCGACACCCCGCCCGTGGCCCCCGCAGCGCCCCAAGGCGGTTCCGCCGTGAAAGTGGCTTTGTCCCCTCCTCGTCAACCTGTCGTGACAAAGCCCGAGGTACTCTGGGATAGCTGTTCGCGCCCCACGTACCCGCGCAACTCGATCCGCGCCGAGGAAGAAGGCGTGACCGTAATCAGCCTGGACATCGATGCATCAGGCCGGGTCACCAGCGGTTCGATTCGCGAATCCAGCGGGCATCGGCGGCTGGATGACGAAACACTCAGCGCCCTGAGCCAATGCCGGTTTAAACCGGCAGCCACCGACGGTGTTCCGACAGCCACGACGGGGGTCTTCCGGTTCGCGTGGAATCTGCGCTAACCCGGCCCTACGGCGTCGACGCAAGCACCTGCTCGACATAATCCGCGTAGGCGCGAGTGAAATCGGCCAGGCGATCTGGCTGCTTGGAGGCGCTGACTTCGATCAGCACCGCATCAACACTGGCCGCGGCGATCTTGTCCCGTTGCACAAAACCGCGGTAGCCGTCCCCCATGGGTTCAGCCGTGGCCAGGCTGACCGATGGAAACCGCTTTTCCCAGCCTTGTTCGAGATCGGCGACGGATTCGTAGACGTTGAGCCGCACCTTGTAGGCCGCGCCATCCGCTCGCCAGTACTTGTAGTACGCGGAGCTTTCCAACCCCTCGCGGGTGAATAGCTCAGGCGCCTGAGCGGCCTGGACAACCGATTTGATCTCGATCTTCTGCACTCCGAAGCCTGCGGGTGCAGACATGCGCAGGCGTTCAATCAGCGACGCGGCTGATTCCGTTTTGGGCTCCTCAGGCACCGACTCCGGTGCGCACCCCGCAAAACCAACGAATAGGCCAACAACCAGAAAACATAGGCAGATCTGACGCACGGCTTCGACCCTGTGGGAAAAAAAGGCATACTAACTGCATAGGGAAATATTGCCCATGCGCGACGCAGCATTGATGGCTGCGAACGCATCACAACCAAATCTGACTGGGGAGTCTGCCGTGATGGCGTCAAGTCTACGACCGTTTGTATTGTCCACTTGCTTGCTGGCAAGTGGCCTTCTGCTCGCCGCCGACCCGGAATCCGGCACGGTGAGCGAAGGCGATCCCGCCCTGACATTCGTCTCCGGGCCTCACGCCATTTCGAATCCGGGCTATCCCGACACCGGTGTTTGTCAGGACCCGGTCCTGCCTTGCGACGACTTCGCGCTCACCGTGGAGGTGCCGGCCATGCTGCCCGACAACACCTCGGTCGGCCTGCGAATTCGCACCGTAGCGCCCGCTGGAGAGGACTACGACATCTACCTGCTCGACGACGGCGGCACGCAGGTCAACAGCTCTGCCGCGGGCGGTACGCCGGAAGAGATGTTCCAAGTCGTAGACCCCGGCACAACGACCTTTACGGTCCGCGTGATCCCATGGCTGGTCACCGGCACCAGCGCAGACACAACCGTGACGCTGGAGTTCTTTGAAGGTGGCGGCGGTGGCGAAGGTGGTTCTGGAAACGACGGTCGTGTGCCCTTCGACCCCACGGCGCCCCGCTACTCGATTTATGTGTCACCGCCGAACGAAGGCAACGATGCCGGCGAACCGACCATCGGGTTTAACCCGTTCACCGAGCGGGCGATGTTCATCTCGTACACCAACGCCCTGCGCGTGACCTTCCCCGAGAACCTCGACGAGGCGCTGCCACAGGCCTGTGAAGCCCAGTGGGAGAACAAGTCTGGCCTGATCACCACGCTGAACAGCCTGGACCCGATCATGTACACGGACAAGGCCACCGGGCGGACATTCAATTCGCAGCTTGCCGGTGCCAACAGCCTGTTCGAATACACCGACGACGACGGCGAGACGTGGATTCCAGGCCAGATTGGTCTGCCCAACGGCGGTGCCGACCACCAGGGTGTGGTCAGTGGCCCCTACCCGGAAGGATTCCCGACCGCAGGGTTGTTGTTCCCCAACGCGGTTTACTACTGTTCACAGTCCGTCGCCGCGGCTTTTTGCGCGCGCAGTGATGATGGTGGCCAGACCTTCGGGCCGGGCACGCCGTTCAAGAACCTGGATTGCGCTGCTGGTGCGCTGCACGGTCATCCGCAGGTCGCACCCGATGGCACCTTATACATTCCGGATGCCTCGCCCTGTATCTCCAGCATCGGACTGGATGGATCCTCCGAAAAAGTCATCGCGCATGTCAGCGAAGACGCCGGTACCACGTACCGCGTCAGCGTGCTGCCGGATAGCGTCGGCGGTGCGGGTTCCGATCCGTCCGTTGGCCTGGCAACCGATGGCACGGCCTACATGTGCTACGAAAACGCCGACGGCACGGCCCATGTTGCGGTCTCTCACGACAAGGGCGAAACCTGGGTGAACGACCAGGACATCGGCGCCGCCGCTGGCCTGGTGGCCACGCGCTTCCCCGCCATGATTGCCGGTGATCCGGATCGTGCAGCCTGCGCCTTCCTCGGTACCCCCACAGTCGGCCCGAACGACGATCTGGCCTTCGAAGGTGTCTGGTATCCCTACATCGCAACCACGTATGACGGAGGCGAGAGCTGGCAGCTGGTGAATGTCAGCCCGAATGACCCGGTTCAGGGCTTTGGCGGTGTGGGGCCGGACGGCACCAATCGCAACCTGCTGGATTTCAATGATCTGGAGATCGATAACCTCGGCCGAACGATGTTCGCTTACGCCGATGGTTGCATCGGCGGTTGCGTCGCCGACCCCAGCCAGAACAGCTTCGCCGCCAAGGGCACGATTGTGCGGCAATCCGGCGGGCGCACGCTGTATGCCGAATTCGATGATCTCGCCGGGCAGCAGTTCAACTTCGATACGCCTATTCCGCCGGCGCCCGCCTGTGCCCTGCAGGACGCCAGCCTGAGAACGGTCGACCAGACACTCGTGGTCTGGCGCGCTCCGGACAACGGCGGCACTGACATCACCAATTACCAGGTGTATCGCGCGGAATCGCCTGCCGGTCCGTTCGAGTTCATCGGTGATGCCGGTGCCCGAACGCAGCTCGTTGATACGACCGGCAGTTCGGCTGTGCCCCAGTTCCCCTACCGGATCGTCGCGCAAAACGCTGCCGGCGATGCGGGTGACAGCAATCTGGTCACCCTGCCGATCGAGGAGCCGCAGATCGTCGATACCTGCAGCCTGCCGGGCGACGTGATCATCCAGGATTCGGAAGGCGATTCGCCAACTCCTGACCATGACATCATTTCGCTGTCGGTGGCCGAGCCCTCCGAATTCGCCGGTAACTTCGTGGTGACGCTGAAAGTGGCCAGCTTCACGGCCACGGAGCCGCCACCCACGTCGTTCTACCCAGTGCTGTTCCCGTTGCGTGACAACTTCTACTTCGCTTTGAACGTGGGTGAAGGCATCGCGGCGTTCGAATACGGCACGTTCTCGGAACTGCCCCAGGGCCTGCTCGCGTTCACCGCAGAGGGCGAGTTGGACGAGCGCAGCACCTACGGCGCCGATGGCACGATCGTGTTCGTGTTGCCCAAGTCACTGTTCGGCGAGCTGACGGCCGGTGACATCATCGCAGGCTTTGACGTGCGCTCTCGCGTGGGCTCGGCCTCCGCACCCAGCCGCGACACGGCGGGTCCGGCAGATTACGTCGTGCGCACCGACCTGATCTGTGAAGGGCTGGTTGGTGGCCTGCTGGGCACGCTGACCGGCAGCGTATCCGAGGGCGAAGCACCGCTAAGCGTGGACTTCACGATCTCGGGCCAGACGCCGGAGGGAGAGTCACTATCCAGCTACTCCGTCGATTTCGGCGATGGCTCTTTCGTCAGCGACGAACCCTTTGGTGGCCAGGAATCCGTCACGATCACTCATGTGTACAACAACGCTGGCACCTACCGTGCCCTGGCAACGGTCAAGGACACCACCGGCGCGGAGAGCAGCAATCTGGCTGAACACACCCTGGTGGTCACCGAAGTCGGCACCGGCGGCGGTTCCGGCTCGGGCGGCAGCACGGTCTCTGGCGGTGGTTCGCTGGGTTGGCCGCTGCTGGCGTTGCTGATGCTCACCGGAGCGGCGCGGCGATTGATCCGTCGCACCCGCTAGCAAGCGCCTCCGCAATGCCATTCAGCCCCCGACTTCGGTCGGGGGCTTTTTGTTGGTGGTGCAGATGCCGGATCTGGCGACGTGTTTATCCCGGTGTTTCAGCAACCGCAGATCAGTGCGTCAGGTTGCGAATGCGCTGGACCTTCTGGGCGCCGGCAAGACGATAGAATTCGCGAAGAGATCGACGCCGGGCTTCCTCGCTGCAGACTGGCGGCAGACACCGGCAATAGGATCTGGCGAGTCGTGTCGCCAATCGGTAGCGCCAGCGCTCCTGAGAGTCCAGGCTGGTGCGCAGCTCCGGGTAGTCGAAAAGCCAGCGCAGCAGCGCCGTGGCGGGCAGGCGCACACCTTGCGTCGCCAGCAGGCGTTCGACCAGCAGGAACTTGTCGATCTCGCCCTGCAACTCCAGTTCGAGCTGGGTCACGGGCCAGTCAAGCTGCGCCCGCCTGACCAGACAGACGAAATGGCTGACCCCTTCCGCCGCGAGCAGCCAGGCCCCGAGATTGTCCGTTCGAACGTCGTGGCCGGCGAGTAGCTCCACAACGTCAGCATCCAAAAACAAAGCCAGGTTCATTGTGCCCGGCTCTTCCAGCACCAGCACGGCTTCGTCCAGATCAGGGGCAACACCGCCCAAGGCCGTCGCCTGCTCCCGGTCGCTTAACAGAAAACCGGTGACATCAGGCGCTGGCGCCAAGGCGTAGATCTGCTCCAACTCGGTTTGCAGCGCGTATAGCGGACCGCCGTCCATGTCGCTCAGTGACGCGCCGTAGGCGCGCCTTCGGCCAAGGGCTGAATACCCAGCCTGCGAAGCCGGCGTGCCGCACGACTGCTCCCGGTCTGCGCCCACAGCGTATAGAGCTGCACCACGTCGCTGTCCGACTTCAGTTCGGCCTGCTCAGACACTTCGTGCAGCACATCCACGAAACTGGAGAACTTCTCCGCCAGTTCGCCATAAATGTCCCGGAAGACGGCGCGAGCACGCGATGTGTCGTAGATGTCCCGCAGACAGCTATAGGCATTGCCACCCATCGAAACGTAATAGCCAATCCCGACCTGCCGTCGTTCCAGCCATTCCGGAAAAACGCCCGAGATAAACAGCGACAGATCACCGAGGCGTTGCAATGCATCATTACGTGCCTCCGGGCTCGGTGCCTCGATAGCTTGCTGATAGAGACCGGTGAGCGGCTGCAGTACCACGCCATCGTCCGTGGTCTCGAACACGCGCTCGGCTTCCACAAAGCCCGCCATCATCCCGACGAGGTAGACCACCGTCTCGCCGGTCGCTTCGACCTTTTGATGTGACATCGCCTCACGCACGGAGGTATCGAAATACTCCCGCAGCCCCATGTCCAACAAGCCCGTTGTTGCTCTCACACCTACCTCCTCAGTGCCAATCAGCCTATGGCTCGCTCCAGAATCCTTGCATGTCCAGTGTGTTGCAAGCTCTGTGCCCAGACGTGATTTGACAATACGGATGTTAATTATTTCGGCTAGTTAGCGGATACTCTTTATAGTTTTGTCGAGGTTTATACGCGGCGAATGTCGCTCAAGTCGGGAGGCGGCGACCGTCGAGTTGCCGACCCAGCAGCGTCATCGCGCGCGTGGCACGACGTTGCATCACTCGGCGAGCCAGCGGCAGGAGCAGCCATCGAAACCAGCGGCGCCGGCTGCGGCTGTACATGCGCCAACGCACTCGGCATCGCTGCGGCTCAACGGCCGCGAAATCCATCTCCATCCGCGGCAGTAACGGCGGAAACTCCGCTTCCGTCGCAAAATGCCGGTGAGGCTCGCGGGTCTTCAACACCACACAGACGCTGCGCGTTCCTCGTAGCGGGATGGCGACAGTCTCGAGGTACGTCTTGCCTGGTTCATCCACCGCGAGCGTATCGGCGGCGCAAATCGCCTGAACGCCAGGAAACCAGTCACCGAATCGGTCCAGATCGATGGCATATCGATAGGCGACGTCGGGGCTGCAGTCGACCACCACGTCAGCGCTAGCCAACAGATGATGGTGATGGGATGGTTTGGATGTCATCGGCTTCTTGCCTTCAGCGTAACGATGACGGCAACAGTAAAACCGGCCTGGCGCGGCCGCATTAGCGTTTGTTAATGGAACACCGATTTTGTCGCTGGTTGCCACACAATCAGCTGCATTGCGACGCCATTGCCCATGACCAGTCGAGACCTCGCCTCCCAAAGCACCGCGCTTTCGTCTTCGTGTAGCAGCCGTCTGGTAGCGAGGGACCGCTGGACGGTGAAGAATTAACGCTTGCTTGCTTCGCGTTCCAGATAAAAGAACAAGTAACCCGGCTTGCCTTTGACCTCACCGGCACCGACCACGGTGTTGTCGTCGATCTTGCGGAAGTAATCCATGATCGGCTGCTGGTCGTAGATCAGGCTGGCGGTCGTTTCACCGCGGAACTCGATCATCCGCATCCGCGCCGCGCCTAGCTTGTCGAACGCGTAGATACTCCCATCCGAGGCACGCGCTAGCAGCGGCTCGACGTGGTCACGCGAATCAAAACGCTTGCCGTACCAGTTGATCGGATCAGGCTCAGCCCCACCATCAAATTTCCCTCCCGACCACTGGCCTAGCATGAAGTCTAGGTCGACCGGCTCCAGGTCGTCATAGAGCGTCATCAGACGGTCCTCTTCCACTGCTTCGCCATTGGCAATCAGCATCTTGAACGTCAGTGGAGCCTCGTTCTTGGTGACAGCATCAGGACCCGATGCTGCCTGACAGCCAACAACCACCAGACCAAACGTCAGCAGGGTCATCAGGATGGTGATACGCATGGGGTTGTGCACTCCTGTGGATTGAAAACCTTAGTCGTCGGTGACCGGGCCGCTCAGCAGCACAGCAATCTGCGGCTGGTACCAGCTGCCCACTACCAGATCGGGAAATCCATCAAGGTTTAGGTCGGGTGCGACCAAGGCCTCGGATGTCTCGACAGTCCCGTGTTCGACGAATGTCGTGAATTCCTGGTTGCAGATGTCATAGAACAGTCCGGCGTATCCGTTGAAATAAGACACCATCAGATCCAGCCGGCCGTCCTGATCAAAATCGCTGAACAGCACGGCGTTGCTACCGGAATCAGTTTCGAACTCGACCGGCTCGCCCAGCCGTCCATCGGACTGGCCGTAGGCAACAGCAAGGCTGCCGCCGGCGATAGGAATCAGGAGATCCAGCAGGCCATCACAGTTTATATCGGCAGTCCGCATGGCTTCGGTGGCACCAGACACCGTGAACGGGCCGGCACCCGAAATGAAGCTACCGTCACCGACGCCGTAGAAGACTTCGATTCGAGAGCTGACAGGCCCGCGTGGCCAATCCGTCACAGCCACATCTACCGCACCGTCACCATCGAAATCCGCCACGTCCATGCCGATCGCAATGGCGCCGAGGACTTCCCCGGTCACCAGTGCAGGCGCGGCCGTGAACTCCCCCGCTCCATTGTTGAGCAGGATCGTGACATCCCCCCAGTAACTCAGCAGATCCAGATCGCCGTCGCCGTCCACATCGGCGGCGGCCAGATCCGTCGGCCCCAGACCCGCAGCATGTGTTTCGGTCAATTCAATGGTGCCGTCGCCGAGTCCGCGATACACCTGGATGTCATCCGAGCGGGCATTGGTAACCGCGACATCCGGCATGCCGTCGCCATCCAGGTCATCTACGACGACCGCCACCGGCTGGAGCCCGGCGAAATAGGCATCCGCGGCGAGTAGGCTGCCGTCACCGGCGTTGAGCAGTATCGCCACCGAGTTGCCGATGGAATCGGTCACGATGACATCCGGGTAGCCATCAGCATTCATATCGCTGGCCGCCACGCCGCCGTGGGCCGGACCATTGCCACCGAGCGATGCCAGGTAACGCTCCGCTTCACCCAGTGTGACAACAGGCGGAGACGCCGGCGAAGTGGGGTTACCCCCGGTGCTGGACGCGCATGCGCCCATCACGGTCAGTCCGGCGAGCACTCCGCATCCAGTGAGCGTCTTGACCGCTCCACGCACGGCAGGGCTTGTTCGATTCGGCATGTCGTCCTCCAGTCCGCGCCTGTCGCAACGCAGGTTTGCGCGGTTCTCATGACCGCTGGTGACATCAAACGTACGCGCTCGTACTTTTTTAATCAAGGGCTGATTGCGCCTACAAGTAGTAGCTGCCATACACGCCTGGCCACTCCTGAAAGCAGACGAACCACAATGAGGTACGATGCGGTACTTTGTACGTCCTGCGCCGCCCAACTGCACTGACGAGGGACGCTCCACATGAACGACAGCGCGAAAACTGATGCTACCGATGCCCGGCTCGCACGTTACGGAGCGCCGTCGCATGAGGTCATCGACGCTTGGCGGTTGCCGCGCGGTCGCAAGGCCAACAACCAGACCACCGAAATAGCGGCATCACAGCGCGCACGCCTGCTGTTCGCCATGACGGAGTCGGTCGCCGAGAAGGGCTACAACGCCACGACCGTGGGCGATATCACACGTATCGCCCGCGTGTCTCGCAGTGCTTTCTACGCCAACTTCAAGGACAAGGAAGCCTGCTTTGTTGCCGCTTATGAAGCGGCGCACGTCGATGTGGTCGACCGGATACGCCGCGCCCAGACATCGAACATGACCTCGCGCGAGCGCCTGCAGACAACGCTGCGGGTCTATCTCGAGTTCAAGCGGGACCACCCGGCGCTGTCTCGCACCTTGCTTGTAGAAATCCACGCCGCCGGGCCAAAGGCACGAGCCAAGCGCGACTGGGGGCATCAGCATTTCGCGGAAATGCAGCGCCGGCTCTACGCCCTGCGGCAGGCCGAGCAGCCAGATCTACCCGACCTGCCCGCTCCAATTTTCCGCGGTGTGGTGGCGGCCATTGAGGAGATGACGGCCACCTACGTCTGTGAAGGTCGCACCGACGCGATCCTAGAACTGGAAACCGCATGCCTGATGCTGCTGGAGAAGGTCTACGGCTGAACCCTGCTGAACCGAACACCAGGACGGCGCCCGTCAGATGGCGCCGCCTGAATCACCGTCGCCGGGAGATACCCGGTCTTGGAGGAGATACCGATGAACCACCGTGCACCGCATCCGACCCGAACAGCCACGCCGACCACGCTGCGCCAGTGTCTGGCCTGCCTCCTGCTGAGCGCAGCACCTGTGGCAGGCTGGACACAACAGCCCGGCCCCGACCCCGCGACGGACCCCTGCGTACTGCCAGTGCCGGACGCCGAGCCTATGACGCAGGCTTGGACAGCACGGGATCTGCAAAACCAAGTTTGTGCCGAGGCGCGCGCACAGGAGGTGCCGCTGAGCTGGACGCTGGGCGTTGGGGTCGACGAGATGCCCAGCCCCGCGCGGGACCCGTACCGGTCTCCGACCAGGCACGACGGCATCCGATTCCGCTTCTTGGCCGGCACGGTGGCCAACCGAGACGATGAAGATCTGCCGGCAGAAATCTACCGTCCCTGCTCATCGTCAACCTGCAGCGACACGCCGACAGGGATTACTGTCGCCGAGCCGCCCTACCCGGCCGTGTTGATTGTCCACGGCGGGGGCAGCCAGAAGGAATTGCACCGCTGGGCTGCACAGCCTCTGGCCGAGTCCGGCTACATCGCCGTGACATTCGATGTTGCCTCTGGCAATCACGGGAGTGACGCGCAGGATATGGTCGAATGGTTGTTCTCGGACGCATTTCCGTTCGCCGATGAACTCGACCGCGCCCGCGTCGGCATCACCGGCCACTCGCAGGGTGGCAGCACCGCCAGCCTGGTCGGCCAGTTGGATGATCGGCTTAAGGCGATTGTGGCCTGGGATAACCTGACTGCCGTCGACCCCATGCTGTGGGCCGATGACATCGGCGTGGAGCCCCCAGCCGGGTTGCCGATCACCACACCGGCCATCGGCATTGGTGCAGACTACTACTTCACTCCCACGCCCTATACCGACCGCCCGGAACCACCGCCGTCCAATGGCGAAGGTGGACGTGGCCGCGGTGTGTCAGGTCACCCCAAGGACCCGGGTTACCAAGAGCTACGGGCCGCGGACATCGACACCGCGCTGGTCATTCTGCGTGCCGGCACGCATCTGGATTTCACACCATTAATGGCCGGTGCTGGCAGTCGCTACGGCGAACCCTATGCGCTATACCTGACGCTGGCCTGGTTTGATCGCTACCTCAAGGGATTGACCGAACCGGAGTTGGCACGCGATGCCCACCGCCGATTGCTGGCCACCGTGTTCGACGACTCGGCCGATCAACACAATCTCGGTGCCGGCTATTACGACCCACAGGCTGGGAATCAGCCCTACATGATCGAGGGTTTATCGGTCTGCGATCGAATGTCGTTCTACTTCAAGTCTCGGATCGCGCTAACTGCGCCCGGAACGGGTGAGCGCATTGCCACGGAAGACTGGAAGTCCGCGTGCAAAGCCGGCACGCTGCCGACACTAGGTAGTCCAGGCGATCCGGATGGCGGCACGCCGGGCCAGCGGACACCGAGTGGTTCCAGCGGCGCCCTTTCGCTCGGCGTACTTGGGCTGCTGGGCCTTGCCGCCTTGCGACGGCGTTGCCGTCTTATTGGTCGATGATCTCGAGCTTTGGTGGGGCTTCTGAAGTTTCCGTGGAATCACGCAGTGCGCCCGAGCCTGCGGGCCACTAGCGTGCCCGGAGTCCATAGACGTATGGACGCAAGGAATCTCCCGCAGCGTTCGTCACTCGCTCCGCTTGGACTTGCGGGAAGACTCGCTCTGTCTTGGTGGTGGGAATAAACCAGTGCTTCCTTAACGGGCCTGCCCGATCACCCGCGACAAACTGACCTCGCTCATCCCCAGGTAAGAAGCGATGTGATACTGCGGCACACGCTCGAACAACTCGGGCTCCAGAGCGCGCAGCCGCTGATAGCGCGCCTTGGCGTCCAGCATCTGCAACATGGCTTCACGCTGCTCCTGCCGGACGAACTGGGCTTCCAGAAAATGCCGCCAGACGCCGGTCAACACCGGATCGTCAATCGAAGCGGCCCGGAACTGCTCAAAGTCCGCCACGTGTAGGTGGCACCGCTCCAGAGTCTCGGCGAAGAACGACGTCGGCTGCCCCGTCAATGACGCACTGAGCGCGGCGACGAACATGCCCTCGCGAAGAAACGCCTTGTTGTATTCCTTCCCGTCCGGCTGTGCATAGGCCAGGCGAACCAGCCCGGCTTGGACGAAGTAGAGCTTCGGCGCGGGCGCGCCGATGTCCCAGAGCCGTGTTCGGGCCTCAGCTTCAACTGGCGAGAACAACGCGGCCAATGGCGCAATCTCCTCGGCATCCACGCCGGCGGACTGCGTCAGACACCGCCCCAGTGCCACTGAACTATCCCCAAGGAGCATCTATGAAAACTCGCCTCGTCGCCGCGCGTCACGGGTGGACAAGATACACGCGGACGCCGCGACGTAACCAAGGCTTGCCAATTTCGCCCTCTAACTCCATAATCCGCGGCCCTTCAGGCGCGTAGCTCAGCTGGTTAGAGCACCACCTTGACATGGTGGGGGTCGGTGGTTCGAGTCCACTCGCGCCTACCAATTACAGGCGCTCGCGGCTGCTTCCAGCAGCGGTGACGCTTCAGTAACGGTTAGGTAACGAAACGGCCCGCTTGCGGGCCGTTTTCGTTTGCGGAGCTCGTGAGGTCAACTTCATTGTTTGGGCGTCTGGTCCGCGGCGCGGTGCCGCGTTATCACGGCCCGGCGAGGCCCCGCATCTGACCGTTCCGCGACTCCGAGCGGCGGGTGCGTCCGCCCGAGATGGATGGGACGTTGGAAATGTTTCGTCGGTGCCCTCGGACTCGGCTCTCACCCGTGGAGACCTTCGGAACCGCCTGTTCAGTATCCGCTCGTCTCAGGGGTTGCCCCCAAACAACGCATCGCAATCCGTTCGGATGTCGCTGGCCTCGGGCAGCTGTTCGCAAACACGGCCCATCGCCATATTGAGTGTCTGCAATGCGGGCTGCGCATCCTCGCGCTCGGCCCACGCCTTCAGCTCGCCATCAATCCGGGCGAAGCGCATCCGCGTCCTCTGGTAAAACGCCGACGGTTCGGCGGCCAACTCTTCGATGATCTGTGTCATGACCTGCTCGATCCGGTCGGTGGCGGCAGGACGCATGTCCAACAGGCCACCGACGTAGATCAGGCCCCACTGGGCCCGCGTGGCTGGTCCCCTGGACTCCTCGTAGGCACGCTCCAACCACGTCAGCGCCTGATCGGTGTCTCCCCGTTCCTGGGCGTACTCCGCGACCGTCGGCATGAAGTAGTAGGCATCGGGCGAGCGCTCGATTTCCTTGAGGAGCAACGCTTCGGCGTCCGCCTGCAGGTCCGCGGACTCCAGCGTGTAGGTGGCGTAGTTGGCCATGCCCTGGCGCTCCTGCGGCGTCTCGGCGGCCTGGTCCGCCCAGGCCACGGTCTCGCGCACATCGGCGATCATTGCTGCCGGGATCGGCGCGTCGGGATTCAGTGCCTTGACGAGCTCAACGCGGGTGCGCTGGGCATAGAGCCGGTCCTTGATCGTGAAGCCATCCGCTGAGCCGACGGACCGCATTGCGATGTCCAGCCGCTCGGCCAGTGCTTCGCGTCGCTCGGCGTCGGCCGCCGACGCCATCACCAGGCCGACGGCGAAATAGTTCAGGGTGTCGATATTGGCGCGCAATCGCGCAGGCGCCTCGATTAGCCGCAGCAACAGCATTCGGGCCTGCTCCTGCTGTGCTGCCGTGAGCAGCGTTTCGGGATCGTCAGAGGCGCTTAGCAACGCCGCGTATTGCAGCAATGCGAACTGATCCTGTAACTGGGCTGTTGGCGCACCCTGGGCAAGCTGCGACATGACCTCGGCCATGCTCCGCTCGCCCAGCAGGGTGCCGCGGTCGACCCACCAGCCGTAGTTGGCGAGCAGGTCCCAGTCCGCCACGGCAAGGCTGTCCGGCTCGGCCAGGGCCGCGGTCAGAAGGGCTTCGGCGGGCCGGGTCTGCCTGGCCGCGATCTTGAGCACACGGGGATAGGCCTCCAGATCCATACCCGAACTAATCCGCGTGAGTTCGGTTCCATCCGGTCGCAGAACAATCAAGGTGGGATAGCCGACGATGCCGAAGTGTTCGCCCCAGCGCTGCGCGCCCGGGGTGTCACCGTCCAGGTAGACCGGAACGAACAGACGCGTTGTTTCGATGAACGCCGGCCGGTTGAACACCGTGGTCTTCAACTGCATGCAGGGCGGGCACCACTTGGCACCCCAATACAGAAAGACGGGCTTGCGGCGATCCTCCGCGGCGATCAGTGCGTCGTCCACCGTGCCGTCAAACCAGGCGATGCTCGCATTCTTGTCGTCGGCATCGGCTGCCTGGGTCGACGATGGCTCGTCGCTTCTGGAGCAGGCGACCAGAACCAGCAATGCCAGTGCGACCGGACTGGCTCGGCGGATGAATCTTGCGCGCATGGTGCGTCTCATGACCTTGATCCGGACATGGTCGCCGATCCGGCCGACGGGAGGAAACAGGCGCCAATGGTTTCCAGAAAGCTGCGCAGGGCCGGACTGGACGACGAGCTCCGCGGCAAGACGCGGTAAAGGGGCCGGCTGAACGGGCCGCCCCGGATGCGGATTTGCACCAAAAGACCGGCTGCCAGCTCCATGTGGATGGCCTGAGAGGACAAAAAGGCAAGACCGACGCCTGCCGCCACGGTCTGCTTGAGCGCCTCGGTGCTGGCCAGGGTCATCGCCGGATGAAGCCGCAGCCGCCGCTCGGCGAGCAGTTGTTCGGTCACGGCGCGGGTTCCGGAGCCGGTTTCGTGCATCAACACATCCTCACCCTGCAGCTCGTCCAGGGCGACATCGGAGCGCCCGGCCAGCCGATGCGAAGGCGAGGCGATGAGCACCAGCTCGTCGTGGGCGAAGACGGTGTAGTCCAGCGCGGCATCGTCCGCCACGCCCTCGGCAAAGCCGATGTCGATCTCTCCATCCAGCAGCTTGCGTTCGATGGTGTCGGTGTTCTCCACCGCCAGCGACAACTCCACGCCCGGGTTGGCGGGCCGATAGGCCGCGAATGCCCGCGGAAGCATATAGGCGGCGATGGTGCGGCTGGAGCCGATCGCCAGCCGTCCCTGGCGGCGATGACGCATGTCATCCAGCGCCTGCTTGGCCTGCGCCTCGATGGAGAACAGCCGATCTGCGTAGTCCAGCAACACGCGGCCCGGCGCGGTCAGCCGAACGCCACGCGGCAGCCGGTCAAACAGCAGCACGCCCTGACGCTGCTCGAATTCCGCGAGCTGGCGTGAGACAGCCGATTGCGAAATACCGAGCTGCGCGGCGCCTCCGGTGATGCTTCCCACCTGCGCCACGGCCTGGAAGATCGCCAGATGATTCAGATTCATGCCATGACCATTCTCTTTTATGCATTGATCATATCTTTTTTATCTATTTTTAGAATGTTTCGATTCAGCCTAGACTTGCGCTCCTCCTTCACCAGCCAGCGGGCAGCACGCGCATGAACGATCAAAAGGCCACCAACATCACCTGGCATGACGGCGACGTCACCCGGGACAATCGCAACCAGTTGCTGGGCCAGAAAGGCGCTACGATTTGGTTCACCGGGCTGTCCGGTTCCGGCAAGAGCACGGTCGCCGTGGCGCTGGAACAGGCGCTATTCGCGCAAGGCCGGCTGGCGTATCGGCTGGACGGCGACAATGTGCGCCACGGCATCAACAAGAATCTCGGCTTTTCCGCCGAAGATCGCGCTGAGAACATCCGTCGCATCGGCGAAATCGCCAAGTTGTTCGTCGACTCGGGCGTGCTCGCGTTATCCAGCTTCGTGAGCCCCTACCGGACGGACCGCGACATCGTGCGCAAGCTGCATGAAGACGATGGCATGGATTTCATCGAAATCTACGTCAACGTTCCGCTGGCGGTCGCCGAGGAGCGCGACCCCAAGGGCCTTTACAAGAAGGCCCGCGCCGGCGAAATCCCGAACTTCACCGGGATTAGCGACCCTTATGAGGCGCCTGAGAAGCCAGAACTGGTGCTCAACAGCCACGAGATGAGCCTGGAAGACGAGGTCATCGCCGTGATCGATCTGCTCAAGCAGCGCGGCGTGTTGCCGGCCTGAACCGCACCCCGCCCTCCAAGCATTCAACCGACAAGGACAACCCCATGATCAAGCCGCACGGTTCCGAAACCCTGAACCCGCTGTACGTCGAAGACGACGCCGCCCGCGCCGCCCTGCTCTCCGAAGCCGAATCCCTGCCCAGCCTGTTGCTGAACTCCGCCGCCGCCGCCAACGCGGTGATGATGGCGGGCGGCTACTTCAACCCGCTGACGGGTTACATGAACAAGGCGGACGCGCTGTCCGTCGCCAAAGACCTGAAAACCACCGACGGGCTGTTCTGGCCCGTTCCGGTCATGAATCTGACCCAGACCACCGATGTGCAAACGGGCAAGCTGGCGCTGCGTGACCCCAATGTCGACGGCAACCCGATCCTCGCGGTGATGGATGTCGCCGCGGTCGAGACCGTGTCCGACGATGAACTCAAGACCATGGCCGAGCAGATCTTCGGCACGCTGGACGGCGACCACCCCGGCGTCTCCACCTTCCTGAGCCTGGGCAACACCTTGCTGTCAGGGTCGATTCAGGTATTGAACTTCAGCTACTTCGCTGCCGACTTCCCGGCCACCTTCCGCACCGCCGTGGAAATCCGCAACGAGATCGCCGAACGCGGCTGGAACAAGGTTGTCGCCTTCCAGACCCGCAACCCCATGCACCGCGCCCATGAGGAGCTTTGCCGTATGGCCCAGGAGCGCCTGGGTGCCGACGGTATCGTCATCCACATGCTGCTGGGCAAGCTCAAGAAGGGCGACATCCCGGCCGATGTGCGCGACAACTGCATCCGCACCATGGTCGATCAGTACTTCCCGCCGAACACGGTGATGATCACCGGCTACGGCTTCGACATGCTCTACGCGGGCCCTCGCGAGGCGGTGCTGCATGCAGTCTTCCGCCAGAACATGGGTGCGAACTACCTGATCGTCGGCCGCGACCACGCCGGTGTGGGCGACTACTACGGCGCCTTCGACGCGCAGACCATCTTCCAGGACAAGGTGCCGGCCGGCGCGTTGGACATCGAGATCTTCGAGGCCGACCACACCGCCTACTCCAAGAAGCTGGATAAGGTCGTGATGATGCGCGAGGCGCCGGATCACGCGAAGGAAGACTTCGTGCTGCTATCCGGCACCAAGGTGCGTGAAATGCTCGGCAAGGGCATGGCGCCGCCGCCAGAATTCTCCCGTCCAGAAGTCGCCAAAGTCTTGATGGACTACTATCAAAGCACCCAGTAAGGTCCTGATTAATGTCTGATTTTGACGCCTTTAATGGCGATGCAGATGGGGTTTGCGCGCTCGTCCAGCTTCGGCTGGCCGAGCCGCGTGACGCGACGCTGATCACCGGCGTCAAGCGCGACATCAGCCTGGTCAAGCGCATCGAGGCCGGTTCGGGCGATCGCGTCACCGTGCTGGACGTGTCGCTGGACAAGAACCGTGACGATGTCCTGCGGCTGCTGGATGGCGGCGCCCAGGTGCATTACGTCGATCATCACTATGCGGGCGAGATTCCCGACCACCCTGGCCTGAACGCGCACATCAATCCGGCCTCGGATGTCTGCACCAGCCTGCTGGTCAATGGCGAACGGCACGGCGCCGGCAAGGTGACCTACGCCAACGGCGATGTCTACGAGGGTCAGTTCCAGAACGACAAGCGGCAGGGCCATGGCGTGTTCACCGGCGCCGACGGCTACCGCTACGAAGGCGACTGGGTCGCCGGCCGGATCGAGGGCAACGGCACGGTCACCTACCCCGACGGCTCGGTCTATACC